>Ga0190269_10000020_pt1 | contig 66652 bp, 49 predicted proteins | sample Popmic249IS_FD_133749 | JGI IMG/M metagenome (GOLD analysis project Ga0190269, IMG submission 133749) | Populus adjacent soil microbial communities from riparian zone of Blue River, Arizona, USA - 249 IS | ecosystem: Environmental > Terrestrial > Soil > Riparian zone | place: USA: Arizona... | reverse complement strand
TGGAACAGCTGCCGCAGCTTCTTGCCTGCCTGCACGGTCGTCGCGTCGTAGGCCACCAGCGCTCCGTGTACGACCTCCGAGTTCGCGTTGCCCTGCACCGGATACGCCGCCCACACCACGGCCGTTCCCGGGGTCGTTCCATTCGAAGAGAGCACGAGCCGCCCACCCGGCATGCCACCCGGCGCAGGCATGTTGCCGGATGCGACCTGCGTGCCCTCGGCGCGGAATGACGCGATGCGCTTGGTGCCGAAGTCGTAGTCGTAGGCCTTCACGCGCTCGTTCTCTCCCCACAGGAACACGAGCCCAGCCGTCCCAGTCTCCATGTACACGGGCGTGCCGTGGATGTGGTGGCTCTTGCCGGTGGGCGTGTGCATCGGCAGATTCCGATCGCGATTTACGATCGGCCAATTGGGATCAGGCGCCGTGGTCGTGGGCAAGCCGGCGCCACCGTTCGGCGCGTTCGGCAGGTACGACGCGACGAACGGCAAGTTGAACTGCGGGTTCCAGCTGTTCTTGCCGAGCTGATCCTTGTCGAGGTTGTAGAGGATGCCGTCTTTGCCGCCGCCGATCAGGTTGCCGCGATCCGGGATCAGGAACACGCCGGCGGCGCCGAGATCCTGGTCCTCGTCCTCGCGCCCGAAGTCGCTGAACGCGCCCCAGAAATCGTTCACCGCGAGTTGCGGCTTGCCGTCGTTCACGTTGGCGGCGCCCGCGGTGTAGCGCAGCTTGACGAAGCACTCGCCGAAGTTCCCCGCCAGGGTGCCCGGATCCATGCCGTTGCCCGTCGCGAAGTAGATGTCGCTGCCGTCGATCGCAGGTCCTGAGCCGGACATCCACACCCCACCCGCTCCGCCGCCCGGCGTGACGTTCCAGATGGCGGGTGTCGGCTTGAAGCCGGGCGCGCGCCCGAGCCCGCGCACGTCGTATGCCACCACGAAGCCGTGCCCCGGCCCGCGCGGATTTTCGCCGTTGATCGAGAACGACACGACCACGGCCTTGTTGCCAGCGGCATCGGTCAGAAGCCCCAAACCAGCGCGCAGCTTCTGGTAGGGCACGGTGAAGCCATTCGCGATGCCGCCCCCACCATTGTCCGCTTGGCCGGCGATCAACACGGGCGGCTTCTTGTCCGCGAGCGTGCCCGCATCGAGGATCCACAGCAGGTTGTTGCGCTCCGTGTTCTGGCTGTTCGCATTGGGCTTGCCGAACGTCGTGACGTAGATCGTGTTCGTGGCGACATCGATCACCGGGGTCGCGGTGACCCCCCAGTTCTTGTAGAGCTTCCACATGTCCATCTGCCCCGGGTTCACCCCGGGGTTGAACGGCGCGGCGAGCTGACGCACGGCCAGCTGGGCGCCCGTGTTGACGTCGAACACGTACGCGGTGTTCTTCATCGTGAACACGTAGAGCTTGTCGCCCACCACGAGCGGCGAGACATCGATCTTCTCGTCGACGACGAACTCGCGCAGCTTCTTGAGCCGCGGCACGTTCGCATGCGTGAGCAGCGTCTCCCCCTTGTTCCACCCCTGCCGCGTGTTGTTCACGGCCACCGTCGGGACATCGAGCGCCCGCACGGAAGACGCGGCGAGAAGCACGGTGATCGACATCCGAGCACACACGCGCAAAGGCGACGGCGACGTCATGTTCGTTTCCCCTCCAGAAACGTGAGCTTGCAGGGAGACCATACACGCCCTCGCCCGCACGCGATAGTGCGCGACATCACCTAGCGCGCATCGAGGCTTGTGACACGGGTCACGACCAGACCGCACTGCGATCGCCGCCATCAGCGGCAGCTGCGATGGGCCGGCGGGTATCGCAGCTGCCGGAGCGCGGCGATTGCATCACGCAGGAAGCTGTGCCACGAAGGATCGCGTGACCGATCTCAGCGCCGCGTTGGTTTGCCGCCGTGGAGCGGGCGGGACAGTCGCCCTTGCGGTGCTCGCCGGGCTGCTTGCCGGCGGCTGTCTACTGCCAGACGTCAGCCGACGCGATCGTGACGGCAAGACCGCCACCGATGATTCGAGGCTCGGTGAATCCACGCCCGCCCCCGCGCCGAATGAGGCGGGACAGTCCGGCAGCCTGCCAAAGTCGGAGGGCACGGGTGGCTCAGGCGGTGAAACCGGATCGGGTGGCGGTAGCGCTGAGCGCTCGAGCCACAGCACCGCTGGCACCCATCAGACGGGCATGGCCAACGCGATGAACGGCGCAGCATCTTCCAACGTGAGCGACGTAGATGTCTGCGCCAGCTCAGTCTGCACAGCGGACTACCCGTGCCAGAAGCTCGGCTCGAGCTACACATGCCGCGGCCAGTTCGCGGATTGGGCCCCGGCCTACAATGCATCGAGCTTCGTCGACAATGGAGACGGCACAGTCACGGACAAACGCAGCGGCCTCGTGTGGCAACAGAACATCGGTGTCTCGTTCGCGGGTGCGTGTGCTGCCCGGTACGCCAGTGCCTCCGTCGCCGTCGATGCGTGCACGTGGGAGCAGGCGAAGAGCTATTGCGCGTCTCTCAGGCTGACAGGCACGGAATGGCGATTGCCAACACGCGCCGAGCTCGAGTCGATCGTCGACACCAGCCGAAGCTCGCCCGCGCTCGATGTCCGCCTGTTCCCAGACACCTTGGCGCAGTGGTTCTGGTCCTCCTCTGCAAAGGTCAACTCGACTGACAGCGCGTGGTTCGTCGACTTCAGCGCCGGCAGTGCGAGCTACAAGGCCAAGAGCACGGCCTTACGTGTACGTTGTGTACGCTGAGCTGCGAACAGCCTGAGGCATCATGAAGCTGAAGCAAGTCGTGAGACTGCGCTGGATGTATCTGGCCGTGGCTACGGCCCCGGCGCTCGTTCGGGCAGCTGCACCCCCGGACCGGTACACCTTCCCGAGCGCCGGCGTCGTATACGACACGCGCACGAAGCTGACGTGGCAGCAAGAGGTCGTCAGCAACAGTTACACGCAGGAGGAGGCTACAGCCTACTGCGCCAGTCTCTCGCTGGCGGGAGCGGCGTGGCGATTGCCCGCCGTCTCCGAATTGCTGACGCTGGTCGATCTGACGCAGGAAAACCCAGCGATCGATACGAAGGCCTTTCCGAACACTCCGCCTGCCGGCTTCTGGACTTCTTCCGTGTATGGCGATGCCAATGCGTGGACCGTCAACTTTCTCGAGGGAAAGTCGGGCGGCAGCGGCACCGCTGCCAAAGGAAGGGCGCGCTGCGTGCGCTGAAGCCGAACATGGCGCAACGGCCGCCATGTGCGACTCCGTTATGTTAGCTCCGTTACCGCGGGATGGCTCCACTTTCCGCGTGACCGGGGTGTCACGGTCAGATACAACAAACATACAAAACAACTACGTTTCGCCAACGCGCTCACGATCCTTTGCCCGAGCGATCCATGCCCTTCTTGCGAATCAGCACTGGGGAAAAGAAGCCACATGGATCAGGCAGCTTGCGCCTGGCTCCGGGGCAGAGCTGTAGGATCGGTCGCATCAAGCAGCACTACGACCTGACGGTTCCGGACAGGCTGCTCGCGCCCGTGCACATCGAGCTGAGTGTCGAGGAGAACGAGTGCTTCATCCGCGACGTGAGCGACGAGCGCCCCAAGCACGCTGGCTGCGCGGAACAGTGCTTCACGGCTGAGCTACGCCACGCGCGCTGTCCAGACGCGATCTGTCGTGTGTACAACATCAGCCGTCTGACCGGGGTGTACTTGAACGGGCGCCGCGTCCAGCACGCGAAGCTGAAGGACGCGGACACGATAGCAGCCGGCACTTCATGGTTTCGCGTCGAGCTGCGCGACGTTCCGTTTGCCGCACCAGCGCCTGACGCCAACTCTCAAGAGGCTTCACTGACTCCGGCCCAGCAAGCGACGGCCATCGCTCAGCTCGAGCACGAGCATGTGTACGCCTTGCTCGACGCCGCACATGGTCCTGTGGCGCGCAGCTTGCGCCTGGAGCATGAGGATCTGGCGTACTCCTTGTACGACGGGCCCGCGGCCGAAAAGCTGGCCGACGTCAGGCAGAGCGCCATGATGCACGTGGGCTACAACCTCAATGTCGCAGACGCCGCGATCTGCGCCGCGTTCGACCCGTACAGTCCGGGCCCGGAGTTGTTGGGCGTCTTCTCCTCGACGCGCGTTTGATAGGCGATGTACACGCCCGCGAGATCGACGCTCAAGCTCTTCAACACGTTCACGCCGACGCCCAGCGTGAAGGCATGCGAGAAGCCCGGAGGCGCGTACCTCGCGTCCGCGTAGGCTTTGGGCGTCGCGGATTGCACGAGCGAATAGCCCCCTCTCACCCGCAGCAGTGGCAGCACGGCATACTCCGCGCCCAGGTGCACGGAGAACGCGTTCTCCCAGTTCGTCTTCGTGGTGCGGGTCATCTCCACGCCGTTCATGATGAACGTGGTGTCGATCGTCTTGAAGGCTTCACCGTACAGCAGATATTTGAAGTCGGCTGCAAGCAGCAGCCGGTCATCGAGAGCAGAAACGGCTGCTCCGAAGCGGAAGCCGTGAGGATTCGTGAACGGCGCAGACGTGACGTCGAATTCCATGCCCGGGACGCCGAGCTTTCCCGTCCCCTCGACGACGACCTTACTCCGGTAGGTCAGGCCGAGGCGCAGGGCCGGCAGAGGCCGATACAGCACGCCGAGCTCGAAGCCGCCGAAGTTCCAGCCGTTCACATCGGTCGTGGCGTAGCTCGGACCGGGCGCGCCTTCGGTATAGATGTATGGCGAGCTGAGCGGTGAGGTCGATGAGGTCGTGAGATAGGTCGCACGCCACATGGCAGCCAGCGACAGATTCTCCAGGATGCGCACGGAGACGGGCACACCGACCTCGACCAGACCGGTACGCGATTCGTTTCTGACCTGGAGCTCGGGCTGCAGCTCGGGTGCCGGACGGTAGCGATTGGTCGTGCCCGAGCCCACGAGCGGGTAGACACCCGCGCCCACGACGATGCGCTCATGCACGCGATACGCGGCACCGAGAAACGGCAAGGTGGCCGTGCTCCTGTCGAAGCGGATGGTTTCGTAGTTTTGGTACGTCCCGCCGCCGCCGCCCATCACCGGGTGCGTGACGATGTACACGCGCTGCGGCTGCGACACGATGACCGTGGCGTCCAGGGTCAACGCCAGCTTGTCGATCTGATCGAGGGCAGCAGGGTTGATCGGGATGGCCGCCGCGGAGTCGATGAAGGCGACGCCCGTCGCTCCCATCGCCGTCGAGCGAGCATCGAATAATCCATTGATGTCGGTGTTCGCGAACGCGGTGCTCGACGTGAGGCACAGGACGAGCGCGATATGGAACAAACGAAGTTTCATGGCATCTCCTCGCGACGTGACAGCATCTGCACGTAACCGTTCGACTAGGGTTCGCATCGCTGCCCGCAGCTCACGAGCATCTGCCCGCCGAGGTTCAGGTGAACGCACACCGGATTGGACAGCCCAGCGCAGCTGGCGGCTGGATTGTCCTCGTTGCAGGGCATGAGCCCGCCCATGCTGCAGCTCGCAGTGATCGGGGCGCCGTCGCCGTCCGTCGCTTCGCCGACGGCTGACAGATCCCTGCAACTCCAGCCAGCAGGGCACGCTCCAACTACGCCACCTGAAGCCGGCGCCCCCGCAGTGGGACCTGCGGTGCTCGGTGCGTTCTCGACGCGATGAACTTCCACGACACCGGGCGTTCCGCAGCCAAGCACGCACAGCGCGGCTCCGAGGAGCATGCGCCGTATGACATCTCTCATCACCATGCCAAACACTCCCTTCCGCACCGCAGACCGATCAGCGATCGTCGTCTCTATCCAGAGCTGACAAGTTTGCTGTTCGATGACGGCGAGCTGATCGAGCAGCATCGCAACGCATGCGCAGGCGTCCGTCAATGCACGTCACACGTAGGAGCGTAGGTGTTCGCGGCCAAATGATTGACCGCCGAAGGCCGACGCCGCGCACGAGCATTCCGCCGCTATCAGCGGCGGGCGCGAAGCGAGCGTTGCCGAAGCGAGCGTCACTTAGGCGAGCGTTGCCGGAGCGAGCGTTGCCGGAGCGAGCGTTGCCGAAGCGAGCGCGCGACCGACTGCTGCGCGCAGTCGCGTTCCGCCGCCACGCCGCCGTCTCGGGATCGCCTACTGCCGGTCATGCGGCGCTCACCGCCCCCGCCCGCTACGCGCGCAGTCCTCAAACGCAAAAACCCCGCCGAAGGCGGGGTCTACAGTGCCCAGAGACAGAATCGAACTGCCGACACGAGGATTTTCAATCCTCTGCTCTACCAACTGAGCTATCTGGGCGGGTGGGTTTCAAACCCGGGCGCGGAAGATAACCGCCTCGGCGCTGGAGTCAAGGATTGCGTGCGGGGCCCTGGCCTGACCGTCGTGGGTGGTGCGCGATGTGGTGTGGGCTCGGGCGGTGTTGGGCGACGGCGTGCAAGTGTTGCTAATCGCGGAGGGATCGGGCGGGGCGCGCTTGCTGGCCTCCCGGCCGGGTGCGCTAAGCTTTTGGGCGAGATGGCCGCCTCCGCAGTGGACCCCGCGACGATCGCGTTTCGAAAGGTGCTGGCCGAGGCGAGTGCGAGCGAGCAGGCCCGCGTGGACGCGGTCATGGCCCTGTGGCAGCGCATGGTCTACGCCGCGACCTGGCCCGGGCCCAACCAGGCAGCGCGCACATTGACCAACAGTCATGGGGAGTCGGCGCTGCCGCTCTTCACGGGGCTCGATGCACTCGACGCATCCGCGACGCGCTTCGGTTGGCGCAGTCCGGACGGCACGTTGTTGTTTCGCGAGCTGCCTGCACGCGAGGCGGTGCGGCATGCGCTGACGCGCAACGTGCAATTCGTCGTGATGGACATCGGCTGTGAGCACAGCCTGGAGCTGGCGCGCGAGGAGCTCGAGCCACTGCTGCAGCTCGCTGCACAGCCGAACGAGACGAGCCCGTTTGCGGGCACCGAGCAGCGACAACAAGCCGTGCTGGAAGCCGTGCGCCGGAGCAACCGACCACCTCCGCGTATGCCGCCTGTAGCGGCGCCGCTGCAGGCGATGGCTCGCGCGCTCGAGCCCGCAAGAGTCGTGCCGCATGTAGCTGCGGGCGGCCCTCAGCCGCCTCCGCCGCCATTGGCTGCACGATTGCGCACCCCGATGCCCGTCATGCGCCACGACGTGGCAAGGAACATGCCGCCGCCCGCACCGGGCGCGCGGCCCGTGCCCGACGTGCCGCAGATGGCTGCCGCGAACTCGCAGCTGGTGGATGCAGCTGCGCCTGCGCCTCAGCCCGCGGTGTCGACAGCCACAGCGCGTCGCGATGATGAGCCTACGCTCGCCGACCGCATGCTCGTGCGCGATGCGCGGCCCGCCGAGGTGAGCAGCGCGATCTCGGATAACGCGCTGCAAGCGCTCTCCGCCGGGCTGCGCGGCTTTCCAGAGGTGGAGTGGGCCTGCGTGCTGTCCGATGGCTCCGACATTCCGCTGATCGGCCTACGCATCGATCCTTCGTTTCTGAACCGCGTCGCCGACATCACGGACGCCATCATGGACGTGGGCGAGCAGCAGTCCCTCGCCTTGCAAGTATTGCTCCTGAACAACCAGGAGCTGGTGAAGAACGCTCGCAAGAACGGCCGCGCCTTTTACCCTTGGCGCCGAACCTAGAATTCTAGGCCAGTCTGAGTTGCCCGGAGCCCTGTTTTGCGTCAAGACGCCCAGCGGGATGGACGTGCTGGGACCCCTACTTCCACGCATCGACACGCCCCTGCCCGGCTCGCGTTCCGAGAGCTGGGTGGAGCGCCTCTCGCAGGCGGAGTGTCCGGCGCTGACTTTGCGCCGCGCACGCCGGCAGGAGCGCAGCGGTGCGCCTGAAGATCCCATCGTGTGGACGCGCGCGCGCGGAGCCAACGTCGAAGACGCCGACGGCAACGTCTATGTCGATTTGAGCGCGGGCTTCGGCGCGGCGAGCGTGGGTCACGCGCATCCGCGCGTGGTGCAGGCGGTCCAGGCGCAAGCCGAGCGACTGATGCACGCGCTCGGCGATCTGCAGCCTGCGGACGTGAAGATCGAGCTTCTGTCACGCCTAACAAGCCTCTACCCGGAGCCGGCACGCGCCATGCTAGGTCTCTCCGGCTCCGATGCCGTGGAGGCTGCGCTCAAGACTGCGCTGCTCTGTACGGGCCGGCCTGGAGTGCTGGCATTCGAGGGCGGCTATCACGGTTTGAGCCACGGGCCACTCGCCGCTTGTGGCTTCAGCGCGGCGTTTCGCGAGCCCTTCAGCGCGCAGCTGAATCCGCACGTCGTATTCGCCCCCTACCCTGAGCATACGCAGAGCTTACGTGCGTCCTTGGCTGCGGTGCGCGCAGCGCTCACGGGCGGCAACATCGGCGCCGTGTTGGTCGAGCCGATCATCGGCCGCGGCGGAGTGTGCATCCCGCCGGACGACTTCCTGCCCGAGCTGCACACGCTGTGCCGAGCGCACGGCGCGCTGCTCATCGTCGACGAGATCATGACGGGCATCGGTCGCACCGGCGCGCTGTTTGCGTTCGAGCACAGCGGCGTTCGTCCCGATCTGGTGTGCATCGGAAAAGGCCTCGGCGGCGGTATGCCGGTGAGCGCGTGCCTCGGGCGCGAGACGGTCATGGCGGCCTGGGGCGAGAGCTCCGGCGCTGCCCTGCACACGGGTACGTTCTTCGGCCATCCCGTGTCTGCTGCGGCCGCGCTCGCCACTCTGGACGTGCTGCGAGACGAGCAGCTGTCGGAGCGCGCACGCAGCTCCGGGCAGCTGCTGCTGGACGCGCTGTCGGCGCTGCGCTCCGAGCCCGGCGTGCGGGCGGTGCGCGGGCGCGGCCTGCTCGTGGGCATCGAGCTGGACGCACCGGGCCACGCTCTGCGCTGCATGCGCGCGCTACTCGCGCGCGGCTACATCACGGTTCCGGCTGCTGCGGACGCGCGCGTGATCTCCCTCACGCCACCGCTCTGCATCAGCTCCGATCAGCTTCTCGGCTTCGCAGCCGCTTTGCGCGAAAGCTTAAAGGTATCCGCATGACGACTTCCCTTGCGACCCGCATCGCCCGCTTCATCGATCGCTGCGCCAACGGCGCCCGCGATGACCGCACGCGCGATGCGCTGCTGGCCGAGCTGAGCACGGAGCAGTCCACACACGTCGATCCCTACCGTCGCTATCTGGCCGGCGAGACGCGCCGCCCCAGCAGCTTCGCGCTGCCTGCGCTGCCCACCGACGTCTTCCGCTTCGCCCGCGTCGCGAGCCATCCGCCGCACCTCGATATCCGCACCTTCCGCACCTCCGGCACCACGGGCCGCGCGCGCGGTGAGCACGCGTTCTGCGACTTGAACCTGTACGATCGCGCGGCGCGCAACGCCGCGAGCTACGCGCTGTTCCCGGAGACCGCGCGTCTGCGCCTGTGCGTGCTGGCGCCGAGCGAGCAAGAGGCACCGGACTCGTCGCTCTCGTACATGCTGGCCCGCTTCATCGATTGGTTCGGCACCGAGCACAGCACCTACGCCTGGCGCGACGGCGGGCTGCGCGTGCCGCTGTTGGCTGACATCCTGCACGCGGCGCAAGCGCGACGTGAGCCGATCGCGCTGCTCGGGACCTCGTTTGCGTTCGTGCACGCGGAAGATGCGCTCGGCGACCGGCGCTTCCAGCTGCCGCCGGGCAGCCGCATCATGCAAACTGGCGGTTTCAAGGGCCGCTCGCGCAGCATCGAGCCGCACGAGATGCTCGAGCTGCTCCGCGCGCGTTACGGCGTACCCGCGCACCACATCGTGCAGGAGTACGGCATGACCGAGCTCAGCTCGCAGCTCTACGAGTCCGTGCTGATCGACGGCGCCGAAGATCCGCGCCGACTGTGGGTGCCAGGCTGGGTGCGCGCGGAGCCGGTCGACCCGCAGACGCTGGAGCCGGTGGTGGGCGCGGCCGTGGGGCTGCTGCGGATCGACGATCTGGCGAACATCGGCAGCGTGTGCGCGATCCAGACCAGCGATCTCGCGCGACGCACGCCCGATGGCGGCATCGTTCTTCTCGGTCGCGCTCCCGGCAGCGTCGCTCGCGGCTGCTCGCTGGCGGTTGAGGAGTGGCTCGACGGTCATTTGCATGGCGCCGCCTGAGGCGCCATTGCCTGCGCTCGCGGCTCAGCTCGCCGCGCTGCGCGAGCACGCCGCCGCCAGCAGCTGCTCGCCCGAGCGCACCATCGCCGCTCTGCGCGGCATGGCTGCGCGCCTCGCCGATCCGGCGGATGCGCTGTCAGCTGCGCTCCGCCGTGAGCTGCACGCCGCAACTGGCCTCACCCTGCCGATGATCGAGTGGGGCCTCAGCACGAGCCTCGCCAGCCTGCAGCGTGCCGAGCTCGAGGCGCTGGTCCAGCCGCTGCCAGCTGCGCCCAATCGCGAGCTGATAGGCGTGGTGCTCGCCGGCAACGTGTTCGTGGCCGCGCTGCGGGCGCTGTGCTTGCCGCTGCTGGCCGGCGCCCACGTGATCGCCAAGGCGGCGAGCCGCGAAGACGCCTTTCCGCGCGCGATCGCCCGCGCGCTGGCCGATGCGGACGCCGAGGTGGGCGCGCGGCTCGCCGTGCTGCAGTTCTCGCGTGAAGACGCCGCGAGCACGCGCGCGCTGTGTCAGGCCGTGGATGCGCTCTCGATCTACGGTGACGACGACGCGGTCCGCGCGCTCGGCGCGCTCACGCGCCCGGGTAGCCGCGTGCTCGCCCACGGCCACGGCATCTCGGCCGCATACGTGAGCGCCTCGCAGCTCACGGCGGCAGACGACGCAGGGCGCGCCGCCGCGGCGCTGGCGCTGGACGTCGCGGCCTACGATCAACACGGCTGTCTGTCGCCGCAGTTCGTTTGGGTGGAAGCCGGCTCCGCGGTCACGCCACACGCCTTCGCCGAGCTGCTCGCCCGCGAGGCTCTGCCTGCCGTGCAGCGGCTCCTGCCGGCCGCAGAGCCCACGCTCGCGGAGCGCGCCGCGCGCCTGCAGTGGCAGGCCTCCGCCGCCGTGCGCGGCGAGGTCTACGCGACGCCCGAGCACGTCGTGAGCTACGAGGCCGAGCTGCCGCCCCGCCCCAGCCCAGGCGGGCGCCTGATCGCCGTGCACAGCTGCGCCGGCGCCCCCGCGCTGCACGCCGCGCTCGCGCCCTTTGCGGACCACCTGAAGCTCGTGGGCGTGGCCGCCACCCGCGAGGAGCGCGCGCAGCTGCGCGAACAGCTCCGCGCGCACGGCACCGCGGACGCCTGCCAGCTCGGAGAAATGCAGACGCCCGCGTTCGACGCGCTCGCCGACGGCTGCGCCGCGCTGGCAGGCCTCACACCGGAGTCATGACACCACACGCGTTCAGACGCCAATGAACAAGCGGTGCCCGAAGTTTCGCTCGAGCTTGGCCTCGAAGATCTTCGTCGCCGCCAGGTCGATGTCGTATTCGACGCGCTTGAACTCGAAGGTGCTCGTCGCGGTGTCGAACACGGTGTAGCTGGCGCGATTGTCGTAGTCGCGCGGCTGACCCACCGAGCCCACGCTGACGATGTACTTGTAGCCGGGCTGCAGCTGGAAATCGCGCGACGGCAGCTCGCGCACCTCACCGGGCTTGAGCGCAAACACCTTGCACAGATGGCTGTGCCCGATGAGCGTGATGTCCGCCAGCTGATCGAGGATCGGCAGACACTCGCGCGCTTGCTCGGGCGCGAAGATGTACTCGAACTCTTCGATGCGCACCGGCGAGCCGTGACACAGCAAGACGTTCGCATCCGGAACGCGATGCTTGTACGGCAGCCCGCGCAGCCAGGCCATGTTGTCCGAGGTCAGGCTCTGCGCGTGCGCATCGAGCGCGTGGCGCGCAGCCTCGTAGTAATACGAGTAGTCCATGCGCCCGGCGACCGCCGCATCGTGGTTGCCGAGGATGGTGAGCTCCGCAACCCTGCGCACGATGTTCGTACACTCGTTGGGATTCGCGCCGTAGCCGACCACATCGCCCAGGCAGTAGTAGCGATCGATCTGCTCGAGTTTGTACGCCTCGACGACCGCGTTTAGCGCCTCGAGGTTGGCGTGGACATCGCTGAAAATGCCTAAACGCATGGTCTGGTAGACCAGAAGGTATAGGTCTGCTCGATTGCAGTGTCCATCCCGACGGGGTGTTCAGCAGGAATACCGGCCGCCTCCCGACCCTGGCGCCGCCTGCCGACGCCCTGCGCAGCCACGGCGCCTCGATCGCCCCCGTATCTACTAGTCGGTTCGAGCATATCCCTAGATAGCGACTTTCGTGAGCGCTGCATAGAAGGCTTGCGACAACAACGCAGCGGTCTCGCCTTCACCGAGCGTGCGTTGCTCACGCACGGCCAGATCCTCCCACTCCATGCGCGAGCGGCGCGCCATGGCCTTGCGGGCGGCATACGACACGGACGGCTCGGCGCTGTTTTCTAGCCTTTCCACTTCCCGGGCGGCGCCGTGGTTCGCCACGTGCGCGAGCGCCTCGATGAAGCGGTCCGGCTGCTCGGAGCCCGCCGCAACGCGCGTCAGGGCCGGCAGCGCGGCCGCGCCGAAGTCCCCGAGCGCGCGCGCCAGCTCGGGCTGAATCTCGCTGTCCTCGGCCTCCAGCTGCTTCAGGAGCGGCAGGAGCGCACGCCGGTGCTTCAGCCGACCTAGACCCAGCGCCGCCAGCTGGCGCAGGGCCGGGTCGGACGCGGACAGCGCGGCCACCAGGCCGTCCGCCGCCGCCTCGCCGAACGCGAGCAGGCTCGCGACGGCGGCAGGCAGCTCGTCACGCGTCAGCTGCGGCAGGGTGTCCAGCACCGGCTCGGGCCCTCCGGACGGGGCGCGCGCGCAAAGCTCGCGGATCGCCTGCAGGCGTTCTTCGGGCCGCCCCAGGCGCGCGCGCAGCTCTGCGCCAGACAGGCCCTCGAACGGCCGCGTGGGCCGCGAAGGATCGCGTCCCGGGCTCGGCCGCGCCGACTGCGCCGTCGCCAGGACGCGCGCGGCGTCGTCCACCGGCACCGCGTTCGCGTCCGCCAGGGAGAGCAGTCGCTCCCAGTTCTTGCGCGTCGCCGTGCCGCCCAGGTCGTTTTCCCCGCGCTCCACGCGCTGCCGGAAGCTCTGCAGCTGGGAGCGGACGAGGCTCGGCACGTCCCGCGCGGCGCGAAGCTCGACGGCGAGCGGCAAGAGCTCGTCCGGCAGCGCGATCCCGAACGCCACCGCGGCGCGCAGCACGCGCCGGATCGTGGCGTCGATCACGTTGTGCGGGATGCAATATGTGAGCGTGGCCTCTGCCAGCTTCTCGGGCCTCAGCCACGACGCCAGCTGCTCCACCGACGCGAGCACCGTGGCCGTCGTGGAGGCCTCGCGCCGCGCAGGGCCGAATGGCAAGTCGTCATTGGTCAGCGGCGGTGGCGCGTGCTGCACGCGCAGCAGGGCATCTCCGGAGCCCAGCGCGGGGCGCGCCGCTGGCAGCTGCGCGATGCGCTCGCTGATCGCCTGCGCCACGCCTTCGCGCAGGCTGGCCGCGGTCAGGGTCTCGAGGTACACGCCGCCCACGTACAGCGCGACGCGCGCGCGAAACGAGCGAGACAGGTGCTCGAGCACGCGCAGATCCGAGTCCGAGTGGCCATCGAGCGCAAGGCGAATGGGCTGGCCTTCCTGCGCTTGCCCGAGCAGCGACAGGAGCAGCACCGGGTAGCCCTCGACCTCGACGTACTGCAGGAACAGCTCCACCGCGCGGCGGAACTCGGCGGCGCGCTCCTCGTCGATGTGCACGAACAACCAGAGCTCGTCCGCCACCAGCTTCAGCGCCATCTGTCCGACGCGCTGGGCCGAGAAGTACGCAGGCGGCACGACCTCCGGCTCGGCGTCCTTGTGACTCTTCGCGAGCGCGAGGCTCGGAGGATGGTGGTGCGGCAAAGGTGGAGGCGACGTGCTGTGGTGGCGCGGCTCGTCCGGCGGCTCGTCGCCAGCGTCCAGCGCCGCGGCGACCTGTAGGCCGTGTAGCCGTGCAGCCAGGAGCGGCGGGTTACCAGGGCGGGGTCGCAACGGCAGCGGCGGTGGACCGCCCGAGCGCGCGTGCGCGCGGAGCGCAGGCAATGGCGGCGGATGGCTGCGCACCGCAAAGCCCTTCTCCTGGCTGCTGCCCGCAGCGAGCGCCTCGTCCGCGTAGCCCGCAGGCGGGCTATCGGACATCACGCCCACCTGCGTCCAGCTGTTGCGCACGGGCACGAGCTCTGGCTGCGGGCGCTCGTGCAGGTCCTGCTCGCGCAGCTCGAGATCCACGCGCGCCGTCTCCAGCTGCTCCGCCTGGCGCAAGAGCTCGCCTTCGCGCGCCGTGAGCACCTCGGCCATGCGGATCAGCGCGCGCTCCTGCTCGGCCAGCTCGCGCTCGCGCTCGCGCAGGAGCTGCTCGCGCTGCGTCGCGTCGGCACGCCTCAGCGCGCCGAGCTCGTCCGAGCCGTCGCCTGCCAACAGGGCGTCATCTTCGCCTTCATCCTCGAAGGCCACCTCGGCGTTCGCGTAGCGCTCGAAAGCGAGCCGCCCGATCACCGTGGTGTTGTCTCGCACGTACAGCGGCACGGGGTGCTCCGTGTCGTCCGCGATTTCCGCCATCAGCCGCGACCAGTCTTTCAGCTCGGTGTGGGCGAGCGCGCTCGGCAAGACCAGCGCGAACTTGCGCGTGGCGGGGTCGTGGTAGACGAACGACACGGCCAGATCGCGTCCGTCGTCTAGCCGGTGCAGGGTGCCCGCCAGCGCGCGCTCCCGCAGCTCGGGATGCGTCTGCGCATTGAGCACGCGGCACAGCGCGACGCTCGACAGCGAGCCATCGGGTGCGACCAAATGCGCGTGCTCGAACCGAGTCTGACCCGCAGCGCCGGCGTAGGGTGCGTCTGCGTGTCGAATCGGGATGGCTTCGTGGGATTTGGCAGTTTCGCGTTTTTCCATAAGACACGGCTGCCGCCGGCACCCGCCACGCTTGGCTACAACGCTTGCATGATAACGAAATTCCTGCTCCAACGCGCCTATGCCGGAAGCAGATGCAGCATGGCCCGCGCAGATCCGCGACTGGGCGGAGGCGTGCCGGAGCTTCGTCAAGGAAGCGCTGGGAATCGAGCTCGATTACACGCCCGACACCTTGCCCATCCTCGACCACTACGTCGCGGCGAAGGCCAAGCCCGCCACGGAAGAGGTACGCGAGTTGCTCACGCCGCCGCTCGGCGCCTACTTCGGTGAGGTAGTGCGGCGCAGCCTCGATGCCGAGGGCGTGCGCTGGCACGCGCCCGGCGAGGCGTACGAGTCCTATCGTCTCGAGTTCGACGCGTTTTTTCTGTGCTTCAACCCGCTCGGCGTCGCGGTCGAGGTGCTGATGGCGGATGACGCCGAGGGCTACGGAGCGCACTTCCAATTGCTCGACGAGTCGCGCCCCGCGGTCGAAGACGCGCTCGCCCAGAGCGAGTCGGTCAGCGCGGACGACTACTACACGTTCACGATGCGCTTCGAGACGCTCGAGCTGGTCGTCTCCGTGTTGCTCGGCCTCGAGAACAAGCACGCCGCCCAGCCTCGCCGCTTCAGTCGCGACGTCTACCGCGCCGCCGCGGGCGAGACCAGCAGCGGCGACGTCAGCTGACGCGTCACTCCGCCGAAGCGCGCTCGAGCTCGGACGCGGGCGTGGGCGTCGCACTCAGCTCCCCGGTCCACGCCGATCGCGCCACGAGCATCTCGCCCGGGACACTCACCTGCCCGGACCCCTGGATCGACCCCGTCGACGTGCGCAGTGCGGCCACGCTGTAGAGCCCCGCAGACAACCCGCTGAAGCGCACGCGCGAGAACGCGTTGACCCACCCCACCGGCACACCCTGCACGACCGCGACCATGCGCGCGGGGGTGCGGTTGTCGAGCACGAGCTGCGGTTTGTCCGCGCCGCTGATAGCTGCAGGCGCCGCGAGCTCCGCCGTGCGCGCTGCATCCCGCGGTCGCGGCAGCGCCCGGATGCGCGCGAGGGCACTCGCCTCTATCAGCTGCGGGTCGGGGGCGCGCGGCCACAGTCGCGGTGGATCCGCTGCGTCCGCGCGCAGCTCGTAGCGCGGCACACTCGTCTGCACGATCGCGGTCAGCTCTGCGCTCCACACGCCGAAGCGAAAGCCCGGCGGCAGAAAGCCCGTGCAACGCCGCAGCACCTCGTCGCGCGGATTGCCGGTCCACTCGGCGAGGAACGCGCACAGCAGATCGCCTGGCCCTTCGCTCGGCCCCGGGTTGTAGTCCTTGTGGATCAGCAGCTCGGAGCGCGTGCGCATGCCCGCCGGATAGCCCTCGAACCAGGTCGAGAGCTGGCCCGGCGAGAGCGGCCTGCCGCCATCAGCGTCAAACAGATACACGCCGGGCACGTCGCCGCGCAGCCGGACCTCGCTGCCATCGTCCACCGGCCAGCCGGGTCCCACGAAGCGTGCGCGCAAGCGCTGATCGCCCACGTCGAGCAGCAGCTCTCCTGCCGGCGGGGACACGGGTGGACGCGCCGAACGCAGGCTCGCCGGCACGGCGATCGTCACGCGATACACGACGCGCCGCACGCCGATCAGCTCGCTGCTGGCGTTCTCGGGATCGAGCAATGTGGAAGGCTCGATCTTGCGCTCCGCCGAGTCCGGCAGCGCTGAAGTGAGCGGGCCGACTCTCTGGGCCCAGCTGCTGTCGTTGCCCGAGGAGGGATGCGCGGCGTGCGCGGGCTGCTCCTTGCTCGACTGTACGGCCTGGGCGCGTTCACTGTGCTCGCCAGCGCCCGAACAGCCAAAGTGCAGCAGACCAAGCCACACACACGAGAGCACTCGCAACAACCTCAACGTGAACCCGCACCTGGACGCGGCGAGTGACGCGCTGCCCAGTAGGGCGAAGTGCGGGCGATCGCCCGCACCGATCAGGGACGCTCGCCTCGCAGGCTGCTGAGCGTGGGATCGCTCGAGAGCGCGCTGCGCAGCAGCTCCGAGAGCTCCGCGCGCTGCTCTGCATTCAGGTGCTTCTCTGCGCGCGCCAAGGTCTGGCCGAGCAACTCGTCCACCGCTTGGTCGAGGGAGATCGCGCCGCTCTCCACGGAGTGCGCGAGCTGCGTGATACGATCGGCACCACTCGTGCCGGTGGAGCTGGCGGTCGGACTGACCTGATGCGCCTCCCGCGCCTGCTCCAAAGAGCGCTGAAAGGAGCTGGAGGCTGCGCTGTCGGCGGAGTGTGCACCTTGACTCACACCGCCACTCGTGTCGGGGAGCGTGTTGGGCCCCGTAGGCCCTGAGGAGGGGGGCTTGATCGACGTCATGAGCGCGCCTTTCACAAATGTACGCATACCGTTCTACGGAAAACAGCCTGGCAAATCTGAACACCCCGGAATGTGGGGGCCCTCCCTGACCCGCCAGTTTAGACGGTATGGGAAACCTGCCAAGGAAAACCCGGGACTTCAGGCTTGCTGTGTCTGTATCGGGCAGCCCAGCCGGCAGTTGTGCGCTTGACGGTGCGAAAGGTGACTCCCTATGTTTTCAACAGCGTCAGAGTTCAGGTAGCTCCGTGAGTGAAGATCAAGACAAGCGCGATGACGACGAGGGCTGCGGCTCGGGTGACGACGGCTTGAGCACCGGCGACATGGCGCGTCTGAGTAAGACGACCCTGCGCACTGTGCGGTTCTATGAGCAGGAAGGCCTCATCACCTCACAAGCGCGCGAAGACGGCTGTCATCGCAAGTTCCCGCGCTCGGAGCTGCGCAAGTTGCAGATGATAAGCGATCTGCGCGAAGCAGGCCTGTCGCTTCACGACATCAAAATGCTGCTCGGGCTGAAGCGTACGTGCAGCACGCCAGAGACTGCCGCATGTAAGATGTCGGAGCTGCTCGGACGCTGCATCCAGGAGCTGCAGGAGCGCATCGATACCCTGGCGCGCCTGCGCGGCGAGCTCAGCTCCACCATCGCCACCATCAAGAATTGTCGTGATTGCCGCGAGGAGAAGTTTCCCGCAGGCTGCTCGGATTGCGACGTGACGAACGGACCCGACGCGTCCCGCACGACCGAGCTGTTGTGGAAGAACAACTGACGAAAGCGGCAGGCGAAGACAACCTGCGCAAGCCTGAGGGCGCCGCGCACGAGGTGGACCTGCAAGCGGCGGCGCGCGCGATCGAGGCCTTTCTCACGGCCCTCGGTCATCCGCCGGCGAGCGACCCGGAGCTGCGCGACACGGGCATGCTCGTGGCGCGCGCGTTTCACGAGGAGCTGCTGAGCGGACACCGCACCGATCCCGCCGAGATCCTGCGCGACACGCTGACCTCCACAGCGTCTGACTTGATCGTGGTGCGCGACATCCCCGTCACGTGCATCTGCCCGCATCATCTGTTGCCCGCGACGGGCGTATTGCACATCGGCTACTTGCCTAGCCAACGCATCGTGGGCTTCGGCGCGCTGTCGCGGCTGGCGCTCGCGTACGCGCGGCGCCTGATCCTGCAGGAGACGCTGTGCGAGCGCGTGGCGCAGGCGCTCGTGGAGCATCTCGGCGCGCGCGGCGCAGGCTGCATCGCCGAGCTGCAGCCGCTGTGCCTCACGGCGCGGGGCGATCGGCCGGCGCACGCCAGCGTGGTCACTGCAGCCACGAGCGGCGCACTGCTCGAGGACGCAGGGTTGCGCCGGGATTTCTTTGCGCTGGCGCGAGCGCGCAGCCAGGAGGCGAGACGATGAACAGCTGGATACCCAAGGGGCCGCTGCAGGTCCCCGTGTTTCCTCTGCCCAAGCTGGTGCTGTTCCCCGGCACGTTGCTGCCGCTGCACATCTTCGAGCCGCGCTACCGCGCCATGCTCGCGGACGCGCTCGCCGGAGAGCAGCGCCTGATCGCCGTGGCGCAGCTCAAGCCGGGTTGGGAGACCCAATACGAAGGCCGGCCCGCCATCTACGACGTGGCGGGAGTGGGTCGCATCGCCCAGCACCAGAAGAACCCGGATGGCACCTACGACATCGTGCTCGAGGCGCTTGCGCGCGTGCACCTGAACGAGCTCGCCCCCGAAGGGCTCTCGTATCGGCGTGCCACGGCGAAGGTGCTGCGCGAGCGCGCGCCGGACGGCGGCGTGCAGCAGAGCGAAGTGAGCGCGCTCTTGTCGCTCGCCACGCGCGTCGCCACCATCGTGAAGCGCGCCCTGCCCGGCTTTGCGATGCAGGCCGAGCAAGACGACACGCCCGCCCTGCTCAGCGATCGCATCGCCGATCAGTTCGTGCTCGATCCCGCCGCGCGCCAGGATCTGCTGGAGACCCTGGACGTGGGCCTGCGCATCCGCGCGCTCACGGTTCAGCTCGCCCAGCTGCACATGGCGCTGTCTTCGGACGAGAGTGGCTCGCCCACGCTGCACTGAAAGTCAGCGCACGCGGATCAGGTGGCCCATGCGCTGCCGCTTCGTGTCCAGGTAGCCGCGGTTGTGCTGGTTGGGGATGACGTCCATGGCCACGCGACCGGTGACCACCACGCCGTCGGCGCGCAGCGCTTCGACCTTTGCGGGGTTGTTGGTCAGCACGCGCACGGACACGACGCCGAGGTCTTGCAGCATCGCGGTGGCGACGTGGTACTTGCGCGCGTCCGCCGCGAACCCGAGACGCAGGTTAGCGTCCACTGTGTCCACGCCTTGCTGCTGCAGAGCGTATGCGCGGATCTTGTTGCCGAGGCCGATGCCGCGGCCTTCCTGGCGCAAGTACAGCACCGCACCCATGTTCTTCTCGCTGATGATGCGCAACGCCTCATCGAGCTGCTCGCGGCAGTCACACTTCAGCGAATGCAAGGCCTCGCCGGTGAAGCACTCGCTGTGCACGCGGATCAGCAAGTCCTGCGCGCCGCTCACCTCACCGTTCACGATGGCGCAGTGCTCCACGTTCGGGTCCGAGCTATCGCGATACACCACGATGCGGAACGTGCCGTATTCGGTCGGGACATCCGCCTCGGAGTAGCGTGTGACAACCGGCGCTTGTTCGATCTGCCTGACTTCGCTCATCGCACGCTCTATGCAAACTGACGTTGAGCCCCGGAAACTCGAAGGCATACGACGAGGTGGCTCAACCGTCGCTAACATAGGAGAATTCCCACCCCCGTCAAGCGTCGGGTATGCGGAAGGCGCACACGAGCGGTTGCGATCAGCGGCGGCCCTGCGCGGCGAGCAGTGCTGCCTGATGCTCATTTTTGAGAGCGGTGATCAGCTCAGTTAAATCGCCGTCAATGATTGCGTCCAGACGATGCAACGTGAGGCCGATCCTGTGATCGGTCACACGGTTCTGCGGATAGTTGTAGGTTCGAATCTTTTCCGCACGCTCGCCGCTGCCGACCATGCCGCGGCGTTCCAGCGCTTCAGCTTCCTGCTGCGCGCGCTGCTCTCGCTCGAGCAGGCGTGCCCGGAGCACCTTCAGCGCGCGCGCCTTGTTCTTGATCTGCGAGCGCTCGTCCTGACACTTCACGATGATGCCAGTCGGCTTGTGGAGCACCTGGACCGCGGAGTTGGTCGTGTTGACGCCTTGACCGCCGGGGCCGCCAGCAGCGGCGATGCTGATCTGGAGGTCCTCTTCACGCAGCTGCACGTCCACGTCTTCGGCTTCGGGCAGCACCGCAACCGTGGCCGTCGACGTGTGCACGCGGCCTTGCGCCTCGGTCTCGGGCACGCGCTGCACGCGATGCACGCCACCTTCGAAGCGCAGCTCGGAATAGACACGGTCACCCGTGACCAGTGCGATGATTTCCTTGATGCCGCCGTGCTCCGACGGACTGCTCGACAGCGGCTCCACGCGAAAACCTCGGCGCTCCGCGTAGCGCGCGTACATTCGAAATAAGTCGGCAGCAAATAGCGCCGCTTCCTCGCCGCCCGTACCGCTGCGGATCTCGAGCAGCGTGTTGCGCGCATCGTTCGGATCGCGCGGCAGGAGCAGGATGCTGATCTCCGCCTCGAGCTTCACGAGCTCGGCTTCGAGCCCCGGCAGCTCTTCGAGCACCATGTCCCGCAGCTCGGGATCTTTGAGCGCTTCGCGATCGTCGTGGATCTGCGTCTTGATCTTCAGGTAGCGCTCGTATGCAGCGATGAGCGGCTCCATTTCGCCGCGCTCGCGCGATAACTTAGTGAAGCGCGCACCGTCCGCGGCCAGCTCCGGCTGACACAACAGATCGGTCAGGTCGTTGAAGCGGCCACGCAGCGCTTGCAGCTTGTCTTCGGGAAGCATTCAGTGCACCGGGTTGGGCAGTGCTCTGCTCGCAGGACCGACTGCCATCCAGTGGCGTCGAGACCGGCGAGCAGAGTGTGAGCATCGCCACTTACCCAGGCTATTACTTCTGGGCCTGCTTCGCGTATTTCTTCGTGAAGCGCTCGATACGACCCGCGCTGTCCAGAAGCTTCTGCTTGCCGGTGTAGAACGGGTGGCACTCCGCGCAGATGTCGACTGCGAAGGAGCCTTTGGTGGAGTGGGTCTTGAAGGTGTTGCCACAGGCGCAGGTGACCGTGGCTTCGGGATATTCGGGGTGGATTCCGGGCTTCATGGCGATTTTGCTCCGTAAATAGGAACGTTGGGGGGCCGCAAGCTAGCTGACGGACGCGAGCACTGCAAGGCGCTGAAAAGGTCGCTCGCGGACGTCCGCTGCGCTAACCTTTTTGTTCAAGATGTTCAGGGCGACGCAGGCGAGACCTCTGACGCAGGAAAGTAAGGCGTCCGAGCTGGGTGCGTGCCGGGGGTGGCGAAGGCCACTAACCTGGGTCCGCCACCCGCAGTTCGCAAGACCTGCGCCTCGAACGTATTGGAATCCAACAGTTTTTTGGATGGGCGGCCGCTTGCCGCAGGCCGCGCGCACGCCGGCAGGCCGCGGTGATCGCCCGTCATACAGGATGTCGGATGGGTCAGAAACGTATTCACTTGGTGGTTCGAGGTAGGGTTCAGGACGTGTTTTTTCGGGCCTCCGCGCAGCGGGAGGCCCGTCGGCTGGGGCTCACCGGGTGGGTGAGAAATCGTCCCGATGGAGCGGTCGAGCTGATCGCCGAGGGTGAAGAGGACCAGGTCAAAGACCTGCTGGCCTGGGCCCAACACGGTCCGTCCACGGCCCGCGTCGACAAGGTGGACACGCGCTGGCGCAGCTACACGGGCGAGTTCGCGGACTTCAAGATCCAGAACGAGTAGCGCGCACGCCCAGCGTGCGGAAATTTTGACGCGAGTGCCCGATCGGAGACACTGAGCAAGTCAACGCTTCGTGCGTGTGCTTGCTTAGTGCTTGGGTTCTGCTGGTCGGAGGTTCGGCGCGGCCGCGAAGGCCGCGCCAGACCCGCAGACTTTCATGGCGCAGCCGTCAAGCGGCAGACTGGCCCGGGAGCGCCTTGCCAGCGCGCGCCAGGCGCGCAGGGTCGGCCAGGTACTGCTCGAACGTGATGCCGAGGTCGAAGTACTTGTCCGGGCCGAGCTCGAGCACGCGGTTCGCGAGTGACGTGACGAACTGCACGTCGTGCGACGCGAACAACATCGGGCTCTCGTACTTCAAGAGGCCGTTGTTGAGCGCGGTGATCGACTCGAGGTCCAGGTGGTTCGTGGGACCGTCGAGGATCAGCACGTTCGGCGACTGCAGCATGAGCCGCGACAACATGCAGCGCACCTTCTCGCCACCGCTCAGCACGTTCGCGCTCTTCTTGGCCTCGTCGCCGCTGAACAGCATGCGGCCCAGGAACCCGCGCACGAAGTTCTCCTCCGGTTCCTTCGAGTACTGGCGTAGCCAGTCGATCAAGTTCGCCTGCGTCTGGAAGAAGGGCGTGTTGTCTTTGGGGAAGTAGCCGAGCTCGACCGAGCGACCCCAGCGCACCTCGCCGCTGTCCGGCGCGAGATTGCCGGCCAGGATCTCGAGCAGCGCGCTGACGGCACGGTCGTCGCCCATCACCGCGATGCGCTCACCACGCGTGACCGTGAAGCGCAGATCCTTGAACAGCACCTCACCGTCGATGGTCTTCGACAGACCCTCCACCTGCAGCACGTCTTTGCCGACCTCTTTCGCCGGCTTGATCACGATGTAAGGGTACTTGCGCGAGGACGGCTTGATATCGTCGAGCGTGATCTTGTCCAGCTGCGTCTTGCGCGAGGTGGCCTGGCGCGACTTCGAAGCGTTGGCGCTGAAGCGCTGGATGAAGGTCTTCAGCTCTTTGATCTGATCTTCCTTCTTGCGGTTCGATTCCTGCCGCTGGCGCAGCGCGAGCTGGCTGGTCTCGTACCAGAAGGTGTAGTTGCCCGAGTAGAGCGTGACCTTCTGGTAGTCCACGTCCGCGATGTGCGTGCACACGCGATCCAGGAAGTGACGATCGTGCGAGACCACGATCACCGTGTTCTTGAAGTTCAGCAGGAACTCCTCGAGCCACAGGATGGAGTCGACGTCCAGGTGGTTGGTGGGCTCGTCGAGCAGCAAGATGTCGGGGTCGCCGAACAGCGCTTGCGCCAGCAGCACGCGCACCTTCTCGCCGTCGGACAGCTCCTTGACCAACCGGCTTTGACGCTCTGGCGTGATGCCGAGCGCGGACAACAGCTGCGCCGCGTTGGCCTCGGCGTCCCAGCCGCCCATGTCCGAAAACTCCGCTTCGAGCTCCGCCGCGCGGATGCCGTCCTCGTCGGTGAAGTCCGGCTTGGCGTAGAGCGCGTCCTTCTGGACCATCACCTCGTACAGGCGGCCGTGGCCCATGATCACGGCGCGCAGCGCTTCGACGTCGTCGTACGCAAAGTGATCCTGACGCAGGGTGCTGATGCGTAGCTCGGGCGCGACGCTGACTTGCCCCGAGTCAGGCTCCTGCGCACCCGACAGCACCTTCAGGAACGTCGACTTGCCCGCGCCGTTCGCGCCGATCAGACCGTAGCAGTTGCCCGGGGTGAACTTCGCGTTGACGTTCGCGAACAGGATGCGTCCGCCGTAGCCGAGGGTGAGATCTTCCGTGGAAATCATGGGTGCCTTGCGCCGCGCACGCCTGAGTGCGGCACGTGCGTGTAGCTGCCTTGAGGCCGCGACGCAAGCCCACGCTCCCGTTCAGAGACCCGGAGGTGGTGCGGTCGACGCGGCGCGGGCGAGCGCGGTGCGGTCCAGCCAGTCTGCGACGTTGTGCTCCGCGGCGTGCGCCAGCTCGGCCCGTGACAAGAGCGGGGCCAGCGCGTCACACAGCAAGCGAAACTCCTCGAGCAGCTCCGCCGGGTCGGGCGAAAAGCGCGCGACGATCTGCTGTGCGAGACGCTCCGACAGCTGCTCGGTCGCCTCGCGCACCTCCGGCGTGCCGGACGGGTGCGCATCGACCGCGTAGTACACCTGGAGCAGCGCCTGCCACACGGCCACGCGCCGCGCGCGCGCCGCTTCGGGGACATCCGCCAGGCGCTCGGCCAGGCTGACCGCCAGCCGAAACTCTCGCTCGGCACCGTGCGCGCGGAAGGCGTGCACCACGCGTCCGACGAGCGGCCAGCGCTCGAGACCCGGTCGCTCGCGCTGACGCTCGATCTCGGACAGCAGCCAGCGTCGATCGAAGCCGTCCCACGCGCCGGCCATCGCCTTCAGGTTCCAGTGCACGACCGGCGTCACCTGCGAGCGCCACAGCACCTCGATGGCCTCCTGGCTCAGGCCGGAGTCCAACATGCACTGGGCGAGACGCGGCAAGCCGTCGCGTACTTCGGTGTCGAGGTACAGCTCGGCGAGCGCGATGACCAACTCTTCCTGCGCACCCGTCACGCGTAGATCATAACGCAGTTAATGAAAGGCGGCGGTCGCGGGACCCGCTCCGCGAGCTCCGCGGCTCCCGACCTCCGCTTATGACAGGCGGCGGTCGCGGGACCCGCTCCGCGAGCTCCGCGGCTCCCGACCTCCGCTAATCAGGGGCGGCGAGTATGCCGCCCCTAGCTGCGGCGCGAGTCACACATCACCCACCACGGCGCGACCTGCGAAGCGGGGGTCGCCACCCCGCGCCAGCGCGCGCAGGCGCATGACGCGCTCCTCGGTGCTCGGGTGCGTGGAGAACCAGCCGGCCGCGCGCTACATCGCGCCGAACGGGTTCACGATGAACAGGCTGGCCGTCGCGGGCGAGGTCTGCGCCGGAAGCAGCACCTGCGAGCCGCGCTCCAACTTCAAGAGCGCGCGGGCGAGCGCCTCGGGGTCGCCGCTGATGGCGGCGCCGGTCTCGTCCGCCAGGTACTCGCGCGAGCGCGAGATGCCCAGCTGGATCAACGTGGCCGCGATCGGCGCGACCAGCGCGACGAGCAAACCGCCCGCGGGCGAGCCCTCCTCGTCGTCCGACTGGCCCATGCCGAACATGGCGCCGAAGGTCAGCGCGTTCGCGATGTAGGAGATCAGCGCAGCCGCCGCGGCCGCGATGCTCGACACCAGGATGTCGCGATTTTTGATGTGCGCGAGCTCGTGCGCGATCACGCCGCGCAGCTCGCGCTCGTCGAGCAGCCGCAGGATGCCTTGCGTTACGGCCACCACGCCGTGCTGCGGGTTGCGACCGGTGGCGAACGCGTTCGGCTGCTCGTCCGGCATGATGCACACGCGCGGCATCGGGATGTTCGCGCGCGTCGCGAGCTCGGCCACCATGCGGTGCAGCTGGGGCGCCTCCTGCGCGCTCACCTCCTGCGCGCCGTGCATCTTCAGCACGATGCGGTCGGAGAAGAAGTACGCGCCCAGGTTCATGGCCAGCGCCAGCACGCCAAACAGGTAGATGTAGCTCGGCGCCACCGCGCCACCGATGCCCACGACGAGCGCGGACAGCGCACCGAGCAGCAGGATGGTCTTGAGTTGGTTCTTCATGGTCTGTGCTCCCGAGACTGAACGTAAGGCTCATCACTTATGTCGACCATCATGAAAGTTCGAAGTAATCTGTAGACGGCATCGACATATGGAGTGGCTCAACTACCATCATCTCCTGTACTTCTGGGTGGTCGCGCGCGAGGGCGGGCTGGTCGCGGCCGGCAAGGTGCTGCGGCTCTCCCACCCTACCCTGAGCGCCCAGATCCACGCGCTCGAGGACCAGCTGGGCGAGAAGCTGTTCACGAAGGTCGGGCGGCGGCTGCAGCTCACGGAGATGGGGCGGCTCGTGTACCGCTACGCGGATGAGATCTTCTCGCTCGGCCGCGAGATGGTGGACACGGTCAAGGGTCGCGCCACGGGTCAGCCCGTGCGCCTGTCCGTCGGCATCGCGGACCCCGTGCCGAAGCACGTGGTGCGGCGGCTGCTCGAGCCGGCGCTGCAGCTCGAGGAGCCCATCAAGCTGATGTGTCACGAGGACGACTTCGAAAAGCTGCTCGCGAACCTCGCGTTGCACGCACTCGACATCGTGATCGCGGACTCGCCGGTGCCGAGCGGGAGCAACATCCGCGCGTTCAACCACCTGCTCGGCGAGTGCGGCGTCACGATCTTCGGCAGCAAGGCGCTGGCAGCACAGTACCGCAAGGGCTTCCCGCGCTCGTTGGATGGCGCGCCGCTCCTCTTGCCGCTGCCGAACTTGACCCTACGACGCGCGCTGGACCAGTGGTTCACGGCGCAAGCCGTGCGCCCGCGCGTGATCGCGGAGTTCGAGGACAGCGCGCTGCTCACGGTGTTCGGCGGCGATGGGCTCGGGCTGTTTCCCGGGCCCACCACCGTGGAGGTCGAGATCTGCAAGCAGCACGACGTGCACGTCGTGGGCCGGATCGAGGACGTGAAGGAGCGCTTCTACGCCATCTCGATCGAGCGCCGCCTGAAGAACCCCGCCGTCGTGGCCATCTGCGATGCCGCGCGCCAGCAGCTCTTCAAGAACACCTAGTCACTTCTTGCCTGCGCGCAGCTCGTCCGCGATGCGGCCTGCGCCGTACACCTTCTGCAACGTCTCGAGCAGCGCCGAGGAGTGAACGGCCACCGCGCGGTTCACGCGCTCGTCGAAGCCGTATTCGCCGCCGAGCGACTGGATGTTGCCGTCGAAGATCAGGCCGACGATCTGCGCGTCCTTGTTGATCACCGGCGAGCCGGAGTTGCCTCCGATGATGTCGTTCGTGGTCACGAAGTTGAGCGGCGTGCCGAGGTCCAGCTTGGACTTCGCATTCAGCCAGCTCTTCGGCAGCGCAAACGGATCTTCGCCCGTGTGGCGGTCGAACGCGCCGCCGATCGTCGTGAACGGCGAGACCTGCGCGCCGCGCTCCGTCCAGCCGCGCACGGCGCCGTACGACAGACGCAACGTGAACGTCGCGTCCGGGTAGATGCTCGTGCCGAGCGTCTCGAAGCGCACGGTCGAGATGATCTCGTGCGCGCGGCTTAGCACGCTGTCGACCTCGTCTTCGTAGCGCTTGCGCACCGCGCGCGCCTCCGGATCCACGGCCCTGGCGAGCACGATGAACGGGTCGCGCGAGGCGTCCACCGCAGCCTTGCCGCCGTCGAGCAGCTGCTTGCGCACGGCCACGTTCTTGAGCGTGCTGCCGCGGACGAGCTCCTTCGCGAGCGTCGCGGGGGACTTCTTGCCGAGCACCGCCTTCACGCGCGGATCGTCCGCGCCGAGCAGCTCGCGCAGCTTCGTGAGCCCGAACGTGAGGCGCAAGATCTCGAGCTCGTCGTGGATCGGCGCGGGCGACAGGAGCTTCTGCTTCAGCTGCGGCAGCGCGGCGTCCGTGTACTCGCGCAGGCGCTGCTCGTTCGGCTTCTTCAGCTCCTCCGCCGCGCGCACCAGCGCGATCGCGAAGCCGTATTGATCGCTGTCGAGGCCGCGCCCCGTCTCGAGCAGGTCGTAGACATCGAAGATGTCAGACTGCGTGGCGAGCGCCTTGTCGATCGACGCGTAAGCCTGCGCGTAGCCGGGCCGCTTGTCCGACGCCAGCTTCGCGCGCAGCGCGCGCTCTTCCTGCCGCTTCTTCGGGATGAAGCTCGGCTCGAGCAGCGCTTGCATGCGGCCCTTGAGTGCCTTGAAGCGGTTCTCCACGCCGAACAGCAGGTTGTTGCTGAAACGCTTCTGCTCGGGGCCGCGCTTCGCGAACTCCGTCAGCTGCCCGCGCAGCTCTGCCAGCCCGAAGAGCCGCCGCGGCAGCCGTTCGCGGCGCTCGAACAGCAGCTCCGAGACCGTGAGCTCACGACTCGTGCGGCCGGGGTGCCCGGACACGAACGTGAGCTCATTCTCCGCGGCGCCGCTCGGCGAAAACGGAAAATAGTGCGCGGTCTCGGCCGGCTTGCCCTCGACGTAAATGCGCAGAAACGAGACGTCGAGATCGTAGCGCGGGAAGTTGAAGTTGTCCGGGTCGCCACCGAAGAACGCAGAGGCAAGCTCGGGCGCGAACACCAGGCGCACGTCCTGGTAGCGCCGGTACTGGTACAGGTTGTAGCGCCCGCCGTGGTACAGCTCGACGACGTCGCAGCGCAGATCCTCGCTCGTGGCGCACGCCTTCTCGAGCTTGGCTTGCGTGGCCTTCTTCGCCTCGCTGAACGCGGGGCCGGTCTTGCCCGCGAGCGCGCTACGCATGTTCTCGGTCACGTCTGTGATCGACACCAGCTGGTTGACCTCGAGCGCGGGGCAGCGCTTCTCCGCGGCCTCGTTCGGCGCGTAGAAGCCGTTCGCCACCAGGTCCTGGCCCTTCTGCGACAGCTGCTCGATGCACTCGTGCGCGCAGTGGTGGTTGGTCATGACGAGACCGTGCGCCGACACGAAGCTGGCCGAGCAGCCCTGCGCCAGGCGCGCGGAGCTGAGCTGCACGTTCTGCAGCCAGGCCTGATCAGGCTTGAAGCCGTATTTCTGCGCGATCCGATCGACCGGGACGTTGTTCATGGGCCACATGCCCTCGTCGGCGCGCGCGACTGCGGCCGCCGAGAGCACACCGGCAAGCGTGAGGATGAGCGAAGAGGCTGTGCGCATGCGCGCACTCTACCTTGACCGCCGCGCGCCTCGCGAGCCCCTTCACTCATCCGCCGGGCGGCAAGGCGGCAGAATGTCTCAGCCGCCCGAGCCCGCGCTCGCCATGACGCAGTTGTTCATGCTGTCGAGCATGAAGCCGGGCAAGCAGCCGCCGCAGGTGTGGCTGCCGTCCGTGTTCGTGCACACGCGGTTTGCGCCGCAGTCCCCGCTCCCGCTATTGGGCGTGCACTCGTTGATGTCCACGCAGCTGCCCGCGCTGTCCATGTAGCCCGCGTCGCACGCGCCGCAGCTGAAGCTGCCTTCGGTGTTGCTGCAGGCGCGGTGCGTGCCGCAGTTGCCGTTGTTCGACGCGCACTCGTTGATGTCCACGCACGCGGTCGCGGTCGACGCCACGAAGCCACTATCGCACGCGCCGCAGCTGAAGCTGCCCGCGCTGTTGACGCAGCTGCGGTGCGAGCAGCCGCCGTTGTTCGTCAGGCACTCGTTCACGTCCGTGCAGCCGGTGGCGCCCACGTTCGAGTAGCCGGTCGAGCAGTCGCCGCAGGTGCGGCTGCCGTCGGTGTTCGTGCACACGCGGTGGGTGTCGCAACCGCCGTTGGCCGTCAGGCACTCGTTGACGTCCACGCACGCGGTCGCGCCCGACGCCATGTAGCCACTCGCGCACGTGCCGCACGAGAAGCTGCCGTCCGAGTTGACGCACATGCGGTTCAGGTCGCAGCCGCCATTGCCGGTCAGACATTCGTTCACGTCCGCGCAGCCGGTGGCGCCCACGTTCGCGTAGCCCGCAGAACAGTCGCCACAGCTCACGCTGCCGGGCAGGTTCATGCAGAGGCGGTGGCTGTCGCAGCCGCCGTTGGTCGTCAAGCACTCGTTGACGTCGACACAAGCCGTCGCGCCGCTGATCGCGTAGCCCGCGTCGCACGCACCGCAGCTCACGCTGCCCGCGCTGTTCAGGCACACGCGATGCGAGTCGCAACCGCCGTTGTTCACGATGCACTCGTTGTCATCGGTGCAGCCGGTCGCACCGCTCGTCACGTAGCCCGTGTCGCACGTGCCGCAGCTCACGCTGCCCACGCTGTTCAGACACTGGCGATGCGAGTCGCAGCCGCCGTTGTTCGTCAGGCACTCGTTCACATCGACGCAGCCGAAAGGCCCGAAGTCCGCGTAGCCGGTGCTGCACGGACCGCAGCTGAAGCTGCCGGCGGCGTTGACGCAGGTGCGGTGGCTGTCGCAGCCGCCGTTGGCTGTCAGGCACTCGTTCACGTCGACGCAGCCGTTTGCGCCCTGGCCGTCGCCGCTGTAGCCGCTCGGGCAGCTGCACGCGAAGCTGCCGATCTGGTTCACGCACGCCGCGGGCATGGTGTCACAGGTGGAGGTGCCCGCTGTGCACTCGTCGATGTCCGTGCAGCTGCCGTTGACGTCGGAGTAGCCGCTCGCACACGGGCAGGTGTAGCTGCCGGCGCTGTTCATGCACTTGGCGTTCACGCGGCAGCTGTCGAGCTTGCGCGTGCATTCGTCGATGTCCGCGCACACGGCGCCGTCGCCCTCGTAGCCGCTGTTGCACACGCAGACCTTGGCGTCGCCGACCTTCTGGCATGTGCCGTGCGCGTCGCAGGCGCTGCCGTCGGCGCACTGCACGTTGACGGTGCACTGCACGCCATCGCCGTGATAGCCCGTCTGACAGCTGCAGTCGTGGCTGCCCGGCGTGTTCGTGCACTTGCCGTGGGCGACGTCGCAGCCCCCGTTGTTCGTCTTGCACTCGTCCACGTCCGCGCACAAGGTGCCGTCGCCGTTCGCGTCCGTGTAGCCGGTCGGACAGTCGCCGCACACGGCCGTGCCGTTCTGGTTGTGGCACTGCACCAGGCGGTCGCAGCCGCCGTTGTCCACGAGGCACGGGTTCTTCGGCGGACCAGCGTCGTGGCCCGCGTCCCGACCGCTGTCCATGCCTGCGTCCACACTGCCGCCGTCAGCGGCAGGACCCGCGCCACCCGTGCCGCCCGCTTCGGGCCAAAACAAGGGCAGCTCGCCCGGCGAGAGGTAGGCGTCACTGCAAGTTCCGCGCAGGCAAGTGTCGACCGCGCCGCAGCGCACACCCATGCAGTCGGCGGTCAGGAGCAAGCTCGCGTGGTGCACCTCGCTCGCGACGTAGCCGCTGATCAGGCGCTTCTGCACCAGATCGGTCGCCCCCGCGCGCGCGGTGGCCGTGACCGAGAAGCTGCGACTGGCTTGTCCGTCGCGCGGTTTGAGCACCAGGCGCACGGGCCAGCTCGGCTGTCCTGCCTGGCCGGGTTGCACGTTCAGGTTGAGCAAGGGCGTCGTGTCCGTGCCGTCGGCCGCGAGCACCTCCACGGCCAGGTTTTGCATGCGCGCTCGCACCAGCGGCTCGGCATCGATGTCGACGACGACTTGCGTCTCCGGCGACACACTCGACTGCAGCTTGCAGCCGCAGAAGAGGCCGACGAGCAGCGCAGACCAAAACGTCAAGCGCCCGCAGCCGAGAGCGACAGTCATCACCTTGCCGTGCGCGTTCGACCGCGCCGCGGCGCCCATTGCTCGCGAAACCTCATGCATCTGCTTCGAGGTTCAGTGTAGCGGAGCCGCGCGCGGACGACGCGGCCAGCCGAGCTAGATTCCTGCAGCTAGCAGAGGCGGCCTGCGCCAGCCACCCCGAGCGCGCACACCCTGCCGCCATGAGCGGCTGACCGACACATGCCGCCGTGAGCTGCAAGGCTCACCCACCTGCACTGACAGCTACGGACGCGTGACCTGCAGCTGTCCCACGCCGCTGCGCGCGTAGACGTCGGGCATGTACATCAAGCTCGCCTGCGCGCCGGGTGCGCTGAAGCTTCCCGCGGTGGTGGCCCGCAGCAAATAGCGCAGGTGATGGCTGCCGGCCGGCAGCCACTCGCTGAAGGCCTCGATGCGGTCGTCGCGGCGGCGCACGAAGTCGAAGCCGCCCTGGTCCTCACAGGCGCTGCAGCCCGCGAAGCGGCCGCTCGAGAGCCCGGGATCGAGCGGCTCGAGCCCGGCGGGCAGCGGATCGCTGATCACCAGCATGCGCGCGGCGCGGCCGGTGCGAAGCTCGACGTCCACCTGCACGATGTCGCCGAGCGCAAGCTGTGTGAGCGGTGTGCCCGTGCGCGGCGCGGTGTAGCGCCGCTCGAGCGACAGACCGTGCGCGAACGCAGGCTTGGGGCTGGAAGGCGAGATGTCGCGGCGGCGCACCGAGAAGCTCACGTCGCCGTCCGCCTCGATCCACAGTCGCCCGGGCGCGGCCGTCGCGGCCGGCTCGCTCTTGGCCAGCACCTGCGCGCCAGTCAGGCTGCCCTGGAACAGAACACGCTGACCGAGGCCCACGCGCAGCTTGTTTGCTCCGGCCTGACGCGTGCGTGCCCAGCTCGAGAGCGCGCGCAGGCTGTCGGCGACGTCGCGCGTGCTGAGCGCGCTGTCCGGGTCGCCGGCGCGCGCGACCAGGTGCCCCGCGAGCTTCGCTGCGGCCTCCGGCGCGGCGCCATCTGCCTGCAGCGCGGACAGCGCCAGCGCGCTCGTGCGCTCCGCGGAGGACAGCGGATGATCCGCATCGCGCGGGCGCGCTAGCCAGTCCGCCGCCGACAGCTGCTGGCGCAGCGGGGCGCGCGCGGAGTCCGGTAGACGTTGGCGTGCGGCGGCATGCAGGGCGTACGCGAGACCGTCCGTGGTCAGGCGCGCTCGCTCGGCCAGGAGCTGCTGCAGCATGCCGCTCGGCGCGGCCTGGGCTTCGCCGAGGAGCCACAGCACCTGCGCGGTGCGCTCCAGGTCCGGGGGCGCCTGGGTCTTCAGCTTCTGCTCCGCGAGCCAGCCCTGGAGCACGCGCACGCCGTCCTGGATCAAGATGCTCGGCACCTGGAAGCCCGCCTGCTTCACGGCCAGCGCGGACTCGAGCACGAGCGCGGTCAGCCACGGTCGGCCCGGCAGCCCCGGGTACAGCCCGTACTGCCCGTCGGGCGCGCGCGCCGCGCGCAAGCGCTCAATGCCCTCGTCGATGCGCTGCGCGAGCTTGTCGCGCGTCGTGAGCCCGGGCAGCACCGCGCTCGCGAGCTCCGGCGCGCTGGCGATCGCGAGCAGCGCCGCGGCGGTCTGCTCCGTGCAGCCGTACGGGTAGTCGACCACCATCGCGAGCAGCGGTGCGAGCGGCGCGAGCCCCGCGCGATCCACGCTGATCTCGAGCCGGCTCAGGTTGCGATCGATGCCCTCGGGCCAGGTCAGCTCGACCGCAGCCTTCGGACCCCGACCCAACGCGAGCACGCGCAGCTCGCTGTCCAGCGGGCGCCGCACGACGAGCTCGTGCCGGATGCGATCGGACTCGGCTCCCTTGTGCAGCTCCACCTCGAAGCTCGCGTGGTCCCCGCGCAACACGCGGGCGTCCGTGCGCGCACTGACGCCACTGGCCGTCGCCGTCAGCTGCGTGCGGCTCGTGGCGAGCTCGAGGCCGTGCGCCGTGAAGCTCACCTCCGTTGGCCCCGGCTGCTCGGTCGAGTCGTGGACCAGCGCGCCGAGCTCCAGGCTGTCGCCCTCCGAGACGAAGCGCGGCGCGATCATGTGCGCCGCCAACGGCTGCGAGACGCTGAAGCGCGCATCGGCCTTGCCCACGCGGTCGTCGCGTGCGGCGACCACGGCCATGAGCCGGTACGCGCTCAGGTCGCTCGGCGCGGGGAACGAGAACGCCACCCGCCCGTCCGCTCCCGTGCGCAAGGACGGCGCGACGTACGCCGCAGCCACGTAGTCGTTGCGCACGTCCGGCTTGCCGCCCGGGCCGTCCTCACCGCCCACGCCGAGGCGCGCGGTCTCGGGGACGAGCGCCGCCCGCGCGGGGTCCGCGATCACGAGCGGGATATTGCTGAAGGTGCCCACGGTGAGGCCGCGCGGCGCGTGGAACACGCGCGTGGGATCGGGCGTCTCGAAGCCGGTCAGCTGCAGCACGCTCTCGTTCACGGCGACGAGCGCCACCTCGCTGAGCAGCGGTTGGCCGAGGTGCTTCACGCTCACCTCGCCCTCCACCTTCTCGCCGGGCTTGTAGCGCTCGCGCTGTCGCTTGATCTGCACGCTGAGCGCGCGGCTCGGGCCGCTCACGCTCACCTCCTTCATGCCCGCCGTCAGGCGCGGCCGACCGGCTTCGCCCGCTGCCGCTCGCGGCGTCATGCCCGTCGCGCCCAGAAACACGTTCGGCGCGCTGCTGCGGTCCAGGGTCACGCTCGGCACGCCGGCGCTCCGGTCGATGACCTGCGCCTGCAGGATCTCGGAGCGCTCGGCCGTCACGAGCAGCTGCGCCGGCTCGAGCGCCGTGCGCAGCGCGAGCCGCGCCACATCGCCGATGCCGTAGCTCTTGCGATCGACCTCGAGAGGCGCGGCCACGCGATCCTCGTACGGACCGCTGCCGCTCTGCGACCACACGAACGTGCTGTCGCTGGCCCGCGCCTTGCGACCTCGCGCGTCTACGCTGCTCACGCGCATGTGCAGCGTGCCCGTGGCGCCCGGCTCGAACGTCAGCTCGGCGGGCGCGTCTGCGCTCACGCTGATGTGGCGCTGATCGAGCACGTCCACGCTGACACGGCAGCTCTGGAGCGGATCCTGGCAGTGCCAGCGCGAGCGGCGCAGCTCCACGTCCGCTTCACCCGCGACGCGCCGCCCCCCGCGATCCACCAACACGACCTGCGCCTGCACGGGCTCACTGCCACCGTAGACCGAGCGCAACATGCGCACGCCGGGATAGCGATCCGAGGAGTGCGACACGAGGCTCCACACGCGTGTGGCGCGATCGTTCGCCGCGTCCGTCGCCGCGACCGTGATCACGTAGCGCAGCGGCACCACGCTCGGCTCGCTGCTGAACTGCAGGCGCGCGCGGCCGGCGTCGTCGGTCTGCTCGTCCTGCTCGGACAACAGGCCCGTTTGCCCCTCGGGCCACGGAGCTTCGTCGGGCAACAGCGGGGCTTGATCCGCGAAGCTGAACGCCGCGAGCTCGGACGGCGCGATCGAGGTCGGGCTCCGCTCCACGCTGAAGCGCACGTTGGCCGCCGACAGCGGCGCACCGAACAGGTAACGCGCCGAGAGCTCCAGCTTGACCGCCTGGCCCGCGAACACCTCCGGCTTTGCGAGCTGCCCGCTGAGCTCGAACGTGAGGGGGCGGAACTCCGCGAGCTGCAGCGGATAGCTCTCCGTGCGTCCCGCGGCCTGCACCTCGACTGAGTACGTGCCGGGCGCGAGCTGCTTCGAGAGCGGCAGCTCCGTCGCGAGCGAGCCGAAGTCGCTGAGCGGAAGGTCGCGCTCGAGCAGCTTTTCGCGCCCGTCGCTCAGGCTCAGGTGCACGTTGCGCGCGTCCGGAATGCGCGCGGGCGCGAGGTCACGCACCTCGCGCACGAGCCCGTGCAGGTAGACGGTCTCGCCCGGGCGGTACACGCCGCGATCGGTGTGCACGAAGAGCTGGATGGGATCGCTCTCGCCCTCCCGCACGTCGAGCTGCCACGGGCGCAGGCCGTCGCCCCAGCGCCAGTGCGTCGCGACGACCGCAAAGTCGTCCGCGGTGCGCACCGAGAACAGCTCGCTGCCCTTGCTCACCGGCAGCTGCGCGAAGCGCGCGAGGCCCTGCGCGTCGCTCGCGCTCTTCGCGAGGCTCTGACCGTCGCTCGCCAGCAGCTCGACCTCGGCGCCGGGCACGAGCGCGCCCGTCGACAGCTTGTGCACCCAGACGAGCGCGCTGTGTGCGCCGCGCTTCGCCACGAGCGCGAGGTCCGTGACGTTCGCCAAGAGGCGCGCAGGCTCGTCCCCCTGGCGGCCGAGGTGTTCGAGCAGCGGGCCCTGCGGCGTGAGGTCGAGCGCAAACACGCCCGATTGCTGCGGGGCGAGCCCGCACAACCCGGCGAGATCGAGCGGCAGGCTCTTGGCCTGATTCGGCGAGGCGGACACGGCCAGCGACTGCGTGCGCGGCGCCGCTGACAGCTGCTGCCAGGGCGCACGTTGTGGTTCGGTCCCGTCGTCGCCGGGCAACGCGCTCGGCCAGCCGAGCAGCTCATCCAAGCCGCGCACGAGCTGCGCCGCCGTGAGCGGCAGGCAGCTCGCAGCGACGGTCCGCAGGTTGAGCGCACCGAGCGCGTGCTCGCGTCGTCCGCGCTCCAGCACGAGGCCCGAGCCGGTCGCCGTCCACAGGCCCGGCACGCGATCGGCCGTCTCGAACTCCCACTCGAGCTTCTTGCCGAGCGGCTGGTCGAAGGTGTCGCGCAGCTCCGCATCGACCGTCACGCGGTAACGCGTGCGCGGCGCGAGCAGGATCGAGCTCTTGCGGTGCGTCCAGCGCTCCGCCGCCTGCTCTTCGCTCTCGTCGTCGGCGTACGGCGTGCACGGACCCTCGTACCAGGCCTCGCCCAGACCCTCCGGCTCGGGGCTGACGTGCACGTGCGCCGCCAGCTGATCCGTCTCGACGGGCGTGTCCAGCTCGAGGCACAGCTCGGCCTTTTCGGGCGGCAGGGCCGAGCCGGCCTCCGGCCAGCTGCGCTCGAGCTGCGGTAGCCCGTGTGTCCTGAAGCGAACGGCTTTGGGATCGAAGCGCAGCGGTGCGCGGCCGCGCTGCGGCACGAGCCCGCTGCAGTCGAGCGTGTAGTGCGTGGCGAGCGCCAGCGGTTGCTCGACCTCGAACGTGACCACGGCCTCCGACGCGTCGGGCTCGCGCGGCAGCACGCGCAGCGCGCGGCGCTCGCCGCTCTCGGCTGACAGCGCGCACTTCGACCGCACCTGCTCCGGATCCACTGGCAGGCTGAAGTAGGCGTTGAAACGCGGCGTGGTTGCGACGTTGCGCAGCGAAAGCGAGCTGCCGCCCACCCGCAGCGGGCGCACGTCGAACGTGAAGCTCGTGGCGCCCTGCAGCCCTGCAGCCAGCGGCGGCGAGATGCTGAGCGTGTAGCGCTCGCCTTCCAGCCATTGCGTCTCGGGCGCCACGCTCAAGACGTTGCGCTCCTGCCAGTGCACGCGCAGCGGCAGCTCCGGCACGATCTTGACGGGCAGCTCGCTCAGCACCGGGCCCACGCTCTCGACCGAGACCATGTTGCGGTCGAACACCACGTGCAGCGACTCGTCGAGCCGCGTGAGCTCGTCGCCGGGCTTCCAGGCTGCGACGTGCGGGGGCTCGGGCGGGGCGGTGGTCTGCGCGCCCTTGCCGCTGCAAGCGGCGAGGAGGAGCAAGCTGATCAGGACCTGAAGGTAGCAGCGCATGTCACCTCGCGACGGCGCGCACGCGGGCGCGCTCGGTCCACGGCTCGAGCCGCGGGGGGAGATCGTTCGCCGCCGACAGCGGCAAGTGGCTGTGGACCACACCGGTCTGCGGCAAGCTGGGCGCGGCGCCCGAGAGCGCTGTCTGCAGCGCCCGCTGCGCGAGCGGCAGCGCGCCCCACATGCCGCTCATGCCGTGCGTGGGCGCGCCATCGAATCGACCCGTCCAGGCGGCGACCGTCAGCTCCGCGCTCACCAGCACCGCGCTCACGTCGCTCATGCCCGATGCGGTGCCGGTCTTCAGCGCGACGCGCGCGGGCTCGGGCCCGTCGAGCGGCAGACCACGACCGAAGCGCCGGTGGCGCGCAGCGGGATCTGCGAGCATGTCGAGCACCTGGCGACTCACGGCCGGCGAAAACAGCTGCACGTCGCGCGCGCGCGCCGGCTCGTAGCGCGTGCCGTCCGGGCGCGCGAGCCAGCTGCCCGCGTGTGCGCGCCGCACCACCCCGTCGCGCACCAGAAAGCCGTAGCCTGCGGCCACGTCGAGCAGGCGCACGCGCGCGGAGCCGAGGGCGAGCGCGGGGCCGTAACGCGCGGGCGGCGCCGGCAGCTCGGCCACGCCCGCGCGCCGCAGCCGCTCGTGCAGGTCGGCGACCGAGGTGCGCTCGAGGACGTGCACGGCGGCGAGGTTGTACGAGCCGGCGAGCGCCTCGCGATAGCGCAACGGCCCGGCTTCGCGCCCGACCCAGTCGCGCGCGCGGTACCGACTCGGCACATCGCCGATGTCGAGCGCGACGCTATCGGGGCTGTCGCCGGCCTCGAGCGCCAGCGCGTAGACGAACGGCTTGAGCAAGGACCCGAGCTGACGCCGGCGCGTGACGCTATTCAGCTGCGAGCCCGCGTACGCGCGGGAGCCGAGCATGGCGCGGACCTCGGCCGTGGCACTGTCCAGGACCACGAGCCCGGCCTGCTGCACGCCCGCCGCCGACAGCTGCTGAACGTGCGCCTCGAGCAGCGGCTCGAGCCGCTCCTGCAGCGCGAGATCGAGGCTCGTGTGCAGCACGCCGCCGCGCCTGCGCTCCGCGGCGTGCAGTTCGGACAGCACCCAGTCCACGAAGTGACCGGCGCGCGCGGCGCTGCGCCGGGGCGCCGCCGAGAGCGTCAGCGGCTCGTCGCTCAGCGCAGCTGCGCGCGCTCTGCTCAGATCGCCGCGCGCGGCCAGACGCGCCAAGAGCGCCCGCCGGCGCTGCAGCGCGCGCTCCGGGTGATGCCGCAGATCGTACGCGGCCGGAGCGCGCGGCAGCACGGCGAGCAGCGCGAGCTCGCCATCCGACAGCTGCGGCAGCGGCCGGCCGAAGTACGCGCGCGCGGCGTCACCGGCGCCGTACGCGCCCGCGCCGTAGTACGCGAGGTTGAGGTAGGCCTCGAGGATCTGCGGCTTCGAGAGGCGCCGCTCGAGCCACAGCGCATCCCAGACCTGGCCCAGCTTGTCGGGCAGCGCGCGCGTCCGCGGCGTCGCGCGCAGCAAGCGCGCGAGCTGCATGGAGAGCGTGGATGCGCCCGAGACCACGCGACCGGCGCGCAGATTGAGCCACAGAGCGCGCGCTGCCGCAGCGGGATCGAGGCCGCTGTGGGCGGCGAAGCGGCGATCTTCGGCGAGGCGCAGCAGCTCGAGGAGCAGCGGCGGCACCTCGCGGAGCGGCGTGAAGTGGCCGCGCGGAGCTGCGGCACGAGCGCTCGGCAGCTCGCGCAGCAGCTGGCCCGTGCGGTCGAGCACCGACAGCGGCGCACAGTCGAGCTCCTCGATCAATGCGTCGAGCTCCCGTGCGCGCCGAGCTGCGCTCGCTGCGAGCCAGGCGCACAAGCCTAGCGCGCACACGCCACTCACCAGCGCGCTGACGCGTCGAAGGCCGATACGACGCGAGGCGTTGCGGATCACGGCCGCTGGTTGTCCAGCATACGGCACGCGAACACAAGGCGTGTCGTGATCGGCGGGCCGGCGGGGTTGCGTTCGCGCGGGCATCGGGCTCGGAATGCAGGACCCACATTGCCCTCCGGCACGTGCATCCAGTATCCGCCGTAAGCTTCGCGTTACGGCCGGGTGGCTCTTGGGGCGCTGTGCTGCGGTCGCTGATCACCCCCATTGCACGTGCCGCCCGAGTGCGATAGCGCATGGGCATGCGGGCGACGTGCTCTCCCGCACCGCGCGAGAATCCCCCACGAGGTTCCGATGAACGAAGCCCTCCTGGCCGAGGTGAGGCAGCACGATCAAGCGCTGGCTCAGAGCGGCATCGAGATCTGGGTCGGCTCCGAGCCGACGTTCACCAATGCGCAGTCACAGGAGCCGTGCTGGCTGTCCGAAGCGGTCGGCGGCGAGAAAGAGGCGCATGCCCGCGCGCTCTTGCTCGCGCTCGCACCGAGGCTGCCCGGGCCCGTGCACCTGATGCGCGTGCAAGGCCGGCAGTATCCCGGCGAGCACCAGCCGCGCTTCTGCCTCGGCGCGCTGTTCGCTCGCCAGGGCCGAAATGCGAGCGGCAGTGAGCCCGCGAGCGCGCGCCTGGAGCAGGATCAGCTGGTCGCCGCACCGCAGCCGCACGAGCGCGACGCCTGGCTGACTGTCACGCCCGATCCCGCCGTCGTCGAGGTCAACATGGCCCCGGCACACGACCTGACGAGCTTTGCGAAGTGGACCGCCGCGGTCTACGCCGCTGCGGCCGCGGCGGGCCTGTCGCCCACGCGCTACCGCTACAACGGCGAGGTCACGGACTCGGGCGGAGGCGGACAGATCACGCTCGGCGGACCGACGCCGGAGAAGAGCCCGTTCTTCGTCTGGCCGCAGCTGCTGCCCGGCCTCGTGCGCTACGTGAACCGGCACCCTGCGCTGTCGTACCTGTTCGCACCGCCCTGCTGCGGCAGCGCGAGTCAGGCGCCGCGGGCCGACGAAGGCGTGAGGGAGCGCTTCGACGAGCTGCCGATCGCGCTCGATCATCTGGCAGCGCGCGGAGACGCGGCTACCGCGAGCGAGCTGTGGGGCATGCTGTCGCCGCTGCTCGTCGACGCCAGTGGCTGCGCGCACCGCGCGGAGCTCAACATCGAAAAGCTCTGGAACCCATGGTTCGGCGGGCGCGGTCAGCTGGGCCTCGTCGAGCTACGCGCGCTGCGCATGCCGGCCACGCCGGAGCGCCACACCGCGATCGCCGCGCTGTTTCGCGCGCTCGCGGCGCGCCTCGCCAAGTTCCCCTATCTCGAGCCGCTGATCGACTGGGGCGCGGAGCTGCACGGTACCCGCAGCCTGCCCTACTACCTGGAGCGCGATCTCGAAGCGGTGCTGGAGGATCTCGAGGCGCACGGCTTCGGCCTCGGCCCGCTGCTGCGCGCGGAGCTGCTCGCACCCGCGGAGCCCATCGCCCGCGCGACGCATGGCGTGGCCACGCTCGAGGTCATGCCCAGCGTGCAGTTCTGGCCGCTGCTCGGCGATGCGGTCACGCAGTCGACGCAGGGCGCACGCCTCGTCGACTCCAGCATCGTGCGCGTGCAGCTGCTGGTCAGCGCGCCGCGCGGCGTGCCGCTCGGGCAGCTCGGCGTGAATGGCTACCGCGTGCCGCTCGCGCCGCTCTCGCCGGACGAGCGCGCCCGTCCCAGCGGCCGTGACGCCGCGGTGGGTAGCGTCGTGTACCGCGCGTTCGTGCCGCGCCTGGGCCTGCACCCCAGCCTCCCGGCGCACGATCCCTGGGTGCTGGAGTGGAACCGCGGCAGCAGCTGCGTGAAGCTGAAGCTGCATGCCTGGGATCCGGGCGGCGGCGTCTACGATGGCTTGCCGCGTACGGCGGCAGAAGCCCGCGCGCGTCGCCAGGCGCGCGTGCTCACGGGCAAGGGCCCCGCGCGCAAGCTGCGCCCGGCGCCGGGCGCGGAGCATGTGCTCGACCTGCGGCGGCTGCCGAGCAGCTGAAGCTCAGCGCAGCGCAGACTCGCCGCTGTGAGCTGCAGGGCTCAGCAGCTGCGACGCCGACTCCTGCAGGCGGGCGGCGGCGTTGAGCACGAGCTGCACGAGCAGCGCGAGGTCGGTCGCGCGGGTCGCGTGGTGCATGATGCTGACGCGCAGCGCATAGCAATGCTTGAGCTCGGTGCCAGTGACGAACACCTCGCCCTCGGTCTGCAGCTGCGCGACCAGCGCGCGGTTGAAGGCGTCGAGCAGCTCGGGCGTCGACTCGGCGATGCCCGTGTAGCGGAAGCACACGATCGCCAGCTCGGGCTCCGTGAGCAGCTCGAGCTGAGGCTCCTGCGCGATGCGGAGTGCGAGCGCACGCGCGAGCGCGCGGTGCTGCTCGATGCGGCGCCGCATGCCCTCGCGCCCGAGGTGCATCAAGGTCGACCACAGCTTGAGCGCGCGGAAGCCGCGGGTCTGCTGGAAGCCGTACTCCGAGAACCACGGCATACCGCCGAAGCCGCGCCCGGGCTCCGTGCGCAGGTAGGGCGGCACGAGGCTGAACGTGTCGCGCAGCAGCTTGGCGTCGCGCACCAGCGCGGCCCCGCACTCCACCGGGATGCCCATCCACTTGTGTGGATCGAGCGCCAGCGAGTCTGCCTGGCCGAGCGCGCTGAGCTCCTCGAGCGAGCTGTCGAGCGCGGCGATGGCGCCGATCGCACCGTCCACGTGCAGCCACAGCGTCTCGCGCTCGCACAGCGCAGAGAGCGCATGCAGTGGATCGATCGCGCCCGTGTTCACGGTGCCCGCGCTCGCGCACACGCAAAACGGGATGAGGCCGGCCGCGCGGTCCGCCTCGATGGCGGCCTCCAGCGCAGCGACATCGATGCGATAGGCGTCGTCGCTGCGGATCACGCGCACGTGCTCGGTGCCCAGACCGAGCAGGCTGGCAGCCTTGTGCATGCAGGCGTGGCCCTGGTCGGACACGTACAACACGAGCTGCGGCGCGCCGAACATGCCTCGCGTTCGCAGATCCCAGCCCGCGCGTTGCAGTGCGCGGGTGCGCGCCGCCGTGAGGCAGGTGAGCGCGGCCATCGAGCCACCGCTCACCAGTACGCCGTAGCTCTGCTCGGTGGGGAATCCCACGAGCTCCATGAGCCAGCGCACCGCGCAGTGCTCCACGTAGATCGCGGCGTGATCGCCGCCCGCGCAGCTCGGATTGATCGCGGCGGCCAGCAAGTCTGACAGCACACCCATCGAAGATGGCGGCGAGTTGGCCCAGCCGAAAAACCGCGGATGTCCATTGCCCATCGGGTGCGCCATGATGCGCGAGCGCACCAGCTCGAGAATGCGCGCGGGCGGCATGCCGGTGTCCGGCAGCGACGCATGCATCAGCACGTTGCGCTCGGCACCGCTCATGGGCGTGAACACCGGGCGTTCGCGCATGCCGAACATGTGCTCGGCGGCCAGCTCCACGGCGATGTGACCGAGGCGCCGGAACTCGTCTGCATCAAGCTCTTTCATCTCTTAGTGACCAAGCAGCACGGTCAACTCGGACGCGCGTTGCTTCGAGGTACTAGACGAGCTTCGCACGCGACGCAATCGCGCTGTGGACGCAAACACACTGCGCGGGCGCATCGTTCATGCGAGTTAGCGCTGCGTAGGCATTGTCATCAACGTGAAACACACGAGCCATGCAGCGCATTTCGTTCGCAACGTGTGCAATTAGTTTTTCGGCGCCGGGCGGACGCGGCGTGTGATCTCGACTCAGCGCAGGCTTGCGCAACAGACGCGTAAAATCTGGATTTCATTGATGTCTCACCGCGGACGCGCGAGACGCTGGACAAAGGTTCAGTCCAGGTTTAGATCGGGACCATGACGCATGAAGAAGCGCAACGCCTCCTGTTCCTCCACTGGCCCGGCTTCATGCCGCAGGCGCGCAGCGAGGCCGGTGAATACGTGGTGCGGCTGGTGACCTGGCCGCCATCAGCTGCAAGCCAGCAGCGCGGCGAGCTCGAGGCCCACTCTCGAGAGAGCTATGAGCTGGCCCTGCGCGATTTAGCCAGTTTCACGCCGCCCCTCATCCGCTGCGGGCAAGCGCGCTGCGTTCTGTGCGGCAGCGGCTGAGCCCACGGCCGGCAGCACTGCGCCCGTCGCAGGGGCCACCGCCTCCCGTCGATCCTGCTCGTGCTCGCTCTGGTACATGCGCAGGAGCGCGACGAAGAAGGCCACGGTCATCGGCCCGAGCACGAGCCCGATGGCACCAAACGCGCCTATGCCGCCGATCAATGCGAAGAACACCACGGCACCCGGCATGTTCATGCCGCCGCGCAGCAAGAGCGGCTTCACGACGTTGTCCACCAGCGCAACCACCGTCACCGCCCAGATGGCCAGAAACAGCGCGAAATATGGATGGCCAGTCAAGAGCAGGATGCCTGCCGCGAGCAACGCGAAACCCGCCGCGCCGATCGCCGGGATCAAACCACCGAAGAAGGTGAGACCAGCGAAGAAGATGGGATGCGGCACGCGCGCGATGAGATAACCGATCAGCGCAGCCACGGCCTGCACCGCGGCCGTCACCGCGGTCGACACCACCACGGCGTACGACGTCTTCTTGAACTCGTCGAGCAGCTGGTGCGTCTGCCCGGGACGCAATGGCAACACCCGGTCCAGCCAGTCCACCAGCTCGCGCCCCTGCACGAGCAGGAAGAACAGCGCGATCAACATCATGGTCGTGTCGAACACCACGCTCCAGGTGGCCGCGAGCGCACCACCCAGCGCCGAGGCCACCCTGGAAGCGCCCTGATTCGCGCGCTCCTGCAAGGTCTTGCGGAAATCATCGCTGGCGTATTTGCGAGCCGCCTCGAGCCCGTCTTCCAGCAGCTCGCGCATCGGCGAGGGCGCGCGCGCCACGAGGCCATCGAGCCCTTGATCGCGAAGCGTCTCATTGACGAACGCGACCCCGGTGATGGCCTCGTCCACGGCGAACGCGACGAAGCCCGCGATCGGACCGACCAGCGCGAGCACGGTGGCCGCCACCAGCAGACCGGCGGACAGCTGCTGGCGATTGCGCAGGAGCCGCGTGAGCCGGCGCTGCACGGGCCACAGCACACCGGCGAGCACGGCGGCGAGCAAAAGCGAGCTCGCGAGGGGCCGGATCAGCACCGCCAGGAGCAGCACCGACAAGACGACGAGGATCAAGAAGAAGCGTTTGCGGGTGGACTCCGAGCTCATCGGATCCTCCAGATAAGAGGCTGAGCGCAGTTAAGCACCGACCGTGCCGCTTTGCCAAACCAGCTGCAGCCGACCGCGATCGACGAAAAGGTGCCTCACCCCACACTGCGTTGCCACAGCCGTTCACTTATGCTCGCGCGCATGACCAGGCTCCGCGCCCTCGGCCCCAGCTGCGCGCTGGCCGGCCTGTCATTGGTCGCATGGCCGCTCTCGGCGGCACCGAGCACCCAGCCGAGCGGCAGCGCTGCGGAGGCCCCGAGCGTGAAGTTACCCGTCGCGCCCGTGACCTCCGTGTTTCATATCGAAAAGAGCGAGAACAAGAACCAGGTGCACTACGCCGTGCAGGTGGACGACGCGTGCCGCCCAGTCGGCGCGCAGCCGGTCTACGGCTACTGGCGCGATCTGGAGCGCGGGCCGCGCGCCGTCTCCCAGCTGCTCGATCACGAGCAACCCGCCTACGGCCTGCGCGCGCCGCGACAGGTGCGACGCGATGCGAGCGGAGGCCTGGTGCAGGTCAGCTTGCGGGCGTTTCCGGACCGCCCGCTCAGTATCGAGCTGCTGCGCACGCCGGCGGGCTGCGCTGCGCGGGCCGTCGTCCAAATCGCCGGGCAGAGCGCGGTGCTGGCTTCGATTTACATCGACATCGGGTTCCTGTTCAGCGTCAACTACGCGCTGCTCCGTGGCACGAGCATGCGCGATGGCCGAGCCCTGCAAGAGAAGATCCACGACTGAGCGCAAGCTCCTCGCGCTCGCGTTCTGCTGCGCCGCCATGAGCGGCACGAGCGCGTGCGGACCGTCGCGGCAGGAGCGCGCGCGCGAGCGGGCGCTGCGAGAGCTGCGGGCGGAACTCGGCGAGCTGCGGCAATACACCCAAGATCTCAAGCTGCGCCTGCAGCTCGCGGAGGCGCGCAACCGCGTGCTGATCGATCTGGTGCAAGGCCTGACCACGGACCCGGAGCACTACGTGCCGAAGCGCGAGCAGCTCGCCACGGCCGATGCCTCGCTGCGCGCGCTGGAAGCAGACGTGGAGGCCCTGGTCTCGACGGTCCGGCATTCGCAGCGCGACGTCGTGGCGCTGCAGGCGCAGCGCGAGCAGCTGCAGGCGGAGCTCGCTCAGGCCAAGCGCACCATCAGCGAGGCGCGCGCGACGCATGCCGAGACGGATGCACGACTCGCGACCCTGCGCGCCGTCATAGCGCCGCTCATCGAGCCGATCCGTGCCGGGCGCGTGAACGTGAGCGTGCAGCACGGACAGCTGGCGTTGCAGCTACCAGAAGCGGGGCTATTCGAGGCCGGTGACAGGGCGAGGGGCGCGCAGCTCTCGGCTGCAGGCAAGACGCTGCTCGATGCCGTGGCGCAGGGCCTGCGGAGCGCGCCGGAGCGCAAGGCGCACGTGCTCGGCCCGCCGGAAGCCGTGCGCAGCGCCGGGCCGAAGCTCGGCGGGCCGAAGCTCGGCGGGGAGGCGCGCGTCCTGGCCGTGATCGATCAGCTGGCCGCGGGCGGTGTGCCGCGCGAGAACCTGATCGCGGCGAGCCACGCCGTCGCGCAGCTCGCCGCGCCGCTCACGCCGCGCTTCTTCGAGATCAGCCTGCTGCCGCTGAGCGGCGATCGGGCCGTGCCGCCCACGACCGAGCAGCTGCTCGAGACCATGCGTCCGCCGCCTACAGCGGCAGAATGAAGCGTGCATATCCGCGGCGACGATGGCTGCCATCACAATCGTTGTATACACCAACTGTCGGATTCGGTTGCATCGGAATGAGCTTCGGTCTATCGGCCTCGGAGGCGGTCGGGAGCTGCATGATGCAAAACTTGGTTGCGCGCCGTGTGCGCGTTTCGCTGCTGTGCCTCGTGACCTGCGCGTGCGCTTGCAGCGCTGCGCCACGCGCCGCTTCGCGCGGTAGCTCGGCGGGGGCAGGCGCCGGTGCGCCACCTGCGGTGACCAGGTCGCGGCCGGTTCCGCAGTCACACCGACGAGCCCGGTGATGGATGACTTCGATCCGCTCGTGCGGCCGACCGCGAGCGCGGGCTCTGCCGCTGACAGCGGCAAGGACGACACTCCGCGCACGCCCGACACGGACGGATTCAGCGTGGCCGAGGGCGACTGCGACGACTTCGCCGAGCTCACGAACCCCGGCGCATACGACGTGCCCGGCAACGGCATCGACGAGGACTGTCAGGGCGGTGACGCCACGGGCGACAGCTGCGACGAAGGGCTCGAGCTCGGCGCGAGCGATCCGCTGCAGGCGGCGCGCGCGATCGAGCTGTGCCAGGTCGCGAACGACAGCGATCGGCGCTGGGGCGTGCTGTCGGCGCGCTGGACCACACCGAATGGCAAGGGCCAGCCGGGCAGCGCGATGATGCACGGCCTGCTCCCGAACCTGGGCAGCCGAAGCCAGGCGAGGTCATCACGCTGCGCTTCACCATTTGGGATTCGGGCGACAGCTCGCTCGACTCCGTAGCCATCATCGACCACGTGCGCTTCCGCATCCGCACGGAGCCCCCGCCGCCGGAGAAGCCCATGACGACGCCCATCACGCCCAGTTGAGGCGCTGCGCGTGCGCTGGCGCCGAGGTCGCCATTGGATCCTGCGGCGGGCTTCAGACTTCAGACTACGGCCTACAGGCGCTAGGCGCGAGCCTCGGCCGGCGCCTTCTTGGGGCGGCGCAGCAGCACGGACGGGTTCATGCCCATGCCCAGCACGGCGGCGATGCGGATCGCCGATTCGAGGCCGTACGGCAAGTTGTAGATGCCGCCGTGCATCTGCTGGGACTGCAGGGCAGCCGGCTTGTCTGCCGCCGACAGCGGCGAGCGAGCGTGGCCCGGTGCAGAAGGATTGAACAGGTCGTGCAGCATGAGCAACGTGGTGAGCGCGCGCGTGGTCTCCGGGTGGAAGATGCGGACGCCGAAGCGCGGCGCACCGAGGAATGCGGCCTCGAACAGCGGATGTGAGAGCGAGCGCGTGCGCGTGATGCCGGCGACGTTGGCCGAGACCGTGAGCGGGCGCGGGCTGCTCGTCTGCAGGCGATTGCCGTAGATCGCGAACGCCTCTGCCGCGCACAGCTTCGAGACGTACTGCGCGGCCTGGTAGCTGAGGCCCTGGATCGACACGGTCGAGTAGCCCACGGCCACGCCGTTCGCGACGTACGCGCCGGGCTTCGTCAGTATGCCCGCGCGGCTCAACGTCGCCTTCCACATCGGCTCGTTCAGCAGCTGCGCCTCCGCTGCGCGCAGCGACTCCGCCTGCAAGCTGGGCACGGTGGTCGGCGACACGAACATCGAGATCGAAGCCAGCACCTCGGGATTCAGATGCGAGGCGATCGCGTTCATGGCCGCGCCGAGACGCCACTCCTGGCTCGCGCCCGAGGCGTACGCAAACGCACCCAGGTGAACGGGGCCGCCCTCAGCGGCGAACCGCTCGATCGCTGCGCTCACGCGCGCAGGGTCCTCCAGCAGGTTCAGCGGCTGGGCTGCGTACGCGAGGCTGCCCGCGCCCAGGTGCGCGGCGCGCGTGCCCAGGAAGCGCTGCGGATCGGCCACGTCCACCCACAGCACGTGCGCGCCCGCCGCGAGCAGCGCCGCCGTGGGCGCGAGCTCTGCACCGGCGCCGAGCAACACGAAGCGCTGATCGCGCAGATCGAGCGTGCCGCCCTGAGCTTCGATGTGCTCCACGGTCCAGCGCAATGCGCGCTGCGCCGCCGCCGTGATCTCCGAGCTCTGCGCGAGGCGATCGATGAGCCCCAGCGCGGCGCGGCCGCGATACAGCTCACCCTCGAACGGGATCTCGACGCGCCAGCCCGGCTTGTCACCCAGCGCGGCGTGCTCCAGCGCGGGCGCTTCGCTCGGCTCTGCCATGTGATCCGCGAGCGGTCGGGCCGCGCCGTTCTGCACGTACATGAGCGCGGCTTGCGAGCGCTCCAGGATGAAGCGCGCGATCTCGGCGCGCTCCGGAGCAGACACGCGGCACGCTTCGTAGCGCGCGAGGCCTGCACCGTAGCTGCGCTTCCAGGCGCTCGCGTTTGCGGGCAGCTCACTCGCGCGCAGCGCGTCCGGGAACATCGCGGCAGTCTCCGCGAGCACGGCGTGGAACAACGTGGAGCCGGTGTGTTGCGGAGGCAGAGCCACACCGCTGGCTTGAGAAATGCGCTGTGCGTTCACAGCTCCTTATTCCCGTGTTCGCCGGTTCACGCAAGCACCAATCGGCTTTGCGACGGAGCGTGCAGCAACTTGCACACAAGGCTTGAAACTCGGCGTATACGGCAGCGCCACACTCCGCGTCGAAAACTTGGCTTGCGTGATCCCACGCTCCAGATTTGCGACAGGAGAAAAGATCCCATGGCCGACAAGAAGCGCCGTACTGCACGTTCCGCGACGACTCGCGCCTCCAAAGCCGCGAGCGCCGTGCTCAGCGAGACGTTGATCGCCGAGCGCGCTTATAGCCTCTGGCTCGCGCGCGGCTGCCCGATCAGCGACGGACAGCAGGACTGGTTCGCCGCGCAGGCGGAGCTGCTCTCTGAAGCACCGAAGCGCTCCGCGCTCCGCCAACTCGAAGCTTGAGCGGAGGTCGGGAGCCGCGAAGCTGGCGCAGCGGCTCCCGCGACCGCCGGTGGCCAACACGTGGCCAGCGCGTGGCATGCATTTCGCACCGATCCAGTCGGGTCGAGGCGAAAGCAACAATGTCTAAACTACAAGATCGCGTCGTCGTGATCACGGGCGCGTCGAGTGGGATCGGACGCCACGCGGCGATCTTGTTCGCACAGCGCGGAGCGAAGCTGGTGCTGGCCGCGCGCCGCGCCGAGGCCCTACGAGACGCGGCCCAGGAAGCGAGCGCGGATCCGACGCGCGTGCTCACGGTGCCGACCGACGTTACCGATGAGGCGCAAGTGCAGGCGCTCGTGCAGGCGGCGCTCGCGCAGTTCGGTCGCATCGATGTGTGGGTCAACAATGCGGGCGTCACGCTGTTTGCCCCGCTCGAGCAGGCGCCGTTCGCGGAGCACCGGCGCGTGATCGAGACGAACCTGTTCGGCGCCATGTTGTGTGCGCGGGCGCTGATCCCGGTGCTGCGCGCGCAACGCCGCGGTGTGGTGATCAACGTGGGCTCGGTCCTGAGCAAGATAGGTCAGCCGTTCGTTCCGTCGTACGTGATCAGCAAGTTCGGCTTGCACGGCCTGACCCAGGTGCTGCGCAGCGAATTCGCGGACTATCGCGACATCGAAGTCTGCGGCCTGTATCCCTTCACGGTCGACACGCAGCACTTTCAGGCCGGCGCCAACCACACGGGTTTGCGCGTCCGCGCGCTGCCGCCGCTGCAATCTCCCGAACGCGTGGCGCGCGCGCTCGTCGAGCTCGCGGAGCACCCCGTGCCCGAGCGCTACGTACCCCGCATCGCCGTGCTGGGGCTCGCGCTGCACCGCATGCTGCCGCGGACGGTGGAGCGGCTGCTCTTGCACGTGCTGCAGCGCTGGCACTTCGAGCGCGTTCCCGAGCCCTCGAAGCAGGGAAACCTTTACACGCCGGACAGCGAGCCCGCCGCCGTGCACGGCGATCGGAAGCCGATGACGAACACCGCGAGCTTCGGCGTGTGGGCGATCGCCGAGCTCGCGCGCATGCAGCTCCGACCGTGGCGGAACGGCTCGCACACGCGCATTTGAGGCGGCCATGGCATTCACCGGTTCAGCGCAGCGCGAGTACGACGCCGTCGTGGTGGGCTCCGGGCCCAATGGCCTGTGCGCGGCCATCGCTCTCGCCGACGCGGGCCTGGGCGTGTTGGTCGTGGAAGGCCAGCCTGCAGCTGGTGGCGGCATGCGCTCGGCGGAGCTGACTCTGCCCGGCTTCACGCACGACGTCTGCTCGACCGTGCACCCCCTTGGAGCCGCATCACCCTTCTTTCGCCAGCTCGGTCTGGAGCGCCATGGCCTGAGCTGGGTGCATCCCGAAGCGCCGGTCGCGCACGTGCTGCGCGACGGAGACACCGTGACGCTCGAGCGCTCGGTCGAGGACACGGCGCGCCAGCTCGGGCGCGACGCGCACGCGTACCGGGCGCTGGTCGAGCCGTTCGTCGAGCGCTTCGATACCTTGATCCAGATGGTGCTCGGTCCGCTGCGCTGGCCCAGCGATCCGCTCTTGTTCGCGCGCTTCGGCACGTGCGCCCTGCCCTCGATGCGGCAGCTGGCCTGGCGTTTTCGCGATGAGCGCGCGCCGGCGCTGCTCGCGGGCATCGCCGCACACGCCATGCTGCCGCTCGACAAGCTCGTCACCGCGTCGTTCGCAATGGTGCTCGGCCTGGCCGGCCATGGTGTGGGCTGGCCGATCGCGCGCGGCGGATCGGATGCCATCTGTCAGGCGCTGCTCGCGTGCCTGCGTGCGCGCGGCGGAGAGATCGTGACCGGCCAACATGTGCGCGCGTTGTCCGAGCTGCCCAAGGCGCGCGCGTACGTGCTCGACGTCACGCCGAAGCAGCTGATCGCCATCGCAGGCTCGCGCCTGCCGCGGAGCTACGTCTCGCGCTTGCAGCGCTTCCGCTACGGCGCCGGCGTATTCAAGCTGGACTGGGCGCTCTCGGGCCCCATCCCGTGGCGCGATCCGCGCTGCGCGCGCGCCGCCACCGTACATCTCTCCGGAGATCTCGCTGCCGTGTCGCGATCGGAGGCGGCCGTGGCCCACGGCGAGGTGAGCGACGCGCCGTTCGTGTTGTTGGTGCAGCCGACGTTGTTCGACGCCACGCGCGCACCGCAGGGCAAGCACATCGCGTGGGCGTATTGTCACGTGCCGAGCGGCTCGAGCGCCGACATCAGCGAGTTGGTGGAGGCCCAGATCGAGCGCGCGGCACCGGGCTTTCGCGAGCTCGTGCTGGCCCGCGCCACGCTGAACGCACAGCAGCTCGAGCAGCACAACCCGAACTACGTGGGCGGAGACATCAGCGGCGGAGCGAGCGACCTGCTCCAGCTGTTCTTTCGCCCCGTCGCGCGCGTGGATCCGTACAGCACGCCCGCGCCCGACGTGTTCGTGTGCTCGTCGTCCGCGCCGCCCGGGGGCGGCGTGCACGGCATGTGCGGCTACTGGGCCGCACGCAGCGTGCTGTCGCGCGCATTCGGCAAAGACTTGCGGAGCGTCCCCCTGCTCTCGCAGCGCTAGCCCCACGCAACAGCGCCCGCGAGCTCCGGCCCAGGCCGGCGCACTCGCGGGCGCACGCGTGTCAGTCAGAGCTCACTCGTCCGAGTCGTCTTCCTCGTCTTCTTCTTCATCCGAGTCTTCGACTTCGATGCGCTCGGCGAGGAGCTGCTTGGCTTGCTGTGCAACCTGAACGTAGCTCGCTTGGGCCTCTTGGAAGAACTGGGCTAGCTCTTCGTCCTGCTGAGCATCTCTTCGGTACTGCGTCAGTGTGTCGGCGCCCTGCAACGCGTGATAGAGCACGGACACCAAGTTGTAGTTCTCGTCGCGCTCACCGGTCTGACTCTCGGTGTTGCGCGCGCTCGAGCGAGACTGGTTCTTCTTGTTGCGGTCGTTGTTGGATTTGCTTGTCTGCGCAGTGGCCATGGCAGCTCCTTTGGACGCGCTCGGAGCAAACCCCATGCCCCGCGGCAGACGCCGCACGGAGCGTCCGCGCGCTGCCTTACGCGTGAATCGCGTGCAAGCGCGCCCGCCTGAGGCATGTGCGTCGCGCTCAGTTCTCGAAACGTTGCGCTGCAGAAGAGTGCGCGGAGCATGCGATTTTGACGCTCGCTGACACGCTCACGCGTGGAAGCTGACAGACGTTGGCACGTTTTCGCTCCACGATCCGTGCAGTCGCACAACGCTGCGCAGAAAGGCAGAAAACCATGTTGCGAGGCATGAGCACGATCAGTTTGTGGGCCGAAGATCTCCCCGCCGCGACTCGCTGGTACAGCGAGCTACTCGGAATCGAGCCGTACTACCGGAGTGAGCAAGTCGGCCAGGGAGCGGGCTACGTGGAGTTCCGCATCGGCGACTATCAACACGAGCTCGGCATCATCGATCGCCGCTTCGCCCCGCCCGGGCTGGGCGCGAAGCCAGGCGGCACGATCTGCTACTGGCAGGTGGATGACGTGAAGGCGAGTCTGTCGCGGCTCATCGCGATGGGTGCGACGCAGCTCGAGCCCATCGTGGAGCGCGGACCCGGCTTCGTGACGGCCTCGGTGATCGATCCGTTCGGGAACCCGCTCGGGGTGATGCAGAACCAGCATTACCTGGAGGTCCTGAAGTCCCGGGGTGGGCGCGGAGCGCAGTGACGCAAATGCGCCATGGCCACAATGGGCCCGAGCCAACGTGGCGTTACTTACGATAAGGTTGGGCGCAAGTAGTGGGCCCGCGCCGCGCGCGTGCCGCTCAGGAACTGCATGTCGCGAGCCCCCGATGCGCCTAGCTTATCGTCCAGCCTTCCCCCCGACCCGCCAGCCGGCCCCGATGACCTGACCCCGGAGCGCGTGCGTGAGGAATACGCGCGCTACAAGTCGCTGAGCCAGCGCCTGCAGGTCATCCTGCAGGGCGTCGCCGACGGCATCACGGTGCAGGACAGCGCCGGCCGCTTTCTGTTCGCCAACTTGGCCGCCGCGCGCGTGTGCGGCTTCGACAGTGTGGACCAACTCTTGGCCACACCTCCCGACGAGGTCGCAGCGCGCTTCGAGCTGCTCGACGAGCGCGGTCTGCCCGTCGAGCGCGCGAGCCTGCCCAACCATCAGGTGCTGCGCGGAACGAGCAGCGCCAGCCACGCGGTGCACGTGCGCGAGCGTGCGACTGGGCGCAACTGGTGGATGGTGATCCGCTCGACGCTCGTGACGGACCATCAGGGCGCGCCAGCGCTCGCGGTCAGCATCTGGCACGACGTCACCGCCGACCGCCGGCGCGAAGAGCAGGAGCGCTACATCAGCGGAGCGAGCGCGGTGCTCGCGTCGTCGCTCGACTACGCCGAGGTGCTGCGTTCGCTCGCGGGTCTGCTCGTGCCGGGCCTCGGCGATTACTGCGCGATCCACATGCTGGAGGGCGAACGCCTCGTGGACACGGTGGTCGCACACGGTGACGCCGAGAAGCAACGCGCAGCTCAGAGCTTCAGCGAGAAGTACCGCCCGGTCGAGTCGCAGCCGCGCGGCGTGCTGAACGTGCTGCGCACGGGCGTCTCGGAGCTCTACGAGACGCTGCCAGACGCGCTGCTCGCGGCGCACGCGACGAGCGCCGAGCACCTGCAGGCGCTGCGCGAAGTGGGGCTGCAGTCGCTCTTGATGGCGCCGATCCGCGTTCGCGATCGCGTCCTCGGCGTGCTCACCCTGGCGTCCGCGGCGTCGGGCCGTCGCTACGACCACTTCGACCTCGAGCTGGCCGAAGAGCTGGGCCGCCGCGTCGGCACGACGATCGAGCACGCGCGTCTGTACGCCGCCGAGCGCAGCGCGCGCGGGCGGCTCGAGCTGATCGCGCGCGCCGGTGAGATCTTCGCGAGCTCGCTCGACTACGAGCTCACCTTGCGCAATATCGTCGACATCACGTTGCCCGTGCTGGCCGACTTCGCGTTCTTCGACGTGGTCGAGGGTCAGCGCGTGCGGCGCGTGGCGAAGGCTCACGCCGACACGGAGATCGACGGCATGATCCGGCAGACCGAATGGTCGCGCTCGGAGCGCCAGGACAAGAACCTGTGCGCGCTCTCGAGCGGACACTCCGGCTTTCACCCGTACATCGACGATGCCTGGCGCGTGGACGTGGCGCTGTCGCCGGGACATCTCGAGCTACTTCGCAGGTTGCAGTTGGGCTCGATGATCACGGTGCCCATGCGCGGCCGCGGAGAGCTGCTGGGCTCACTCACGTTGTGCTTCGGCAAGTCCGGCCGGCATCACAGCATCGAGGATCTGCACACGGCCGAGGAGCTGGCGCGGCGCGCGGGCGTGTCGATCGTACAGGCGCGCCTGTTCGCGCGCCTCGAGGCCGCGGCCAAGGCAGCCGAGGAGGCGGCCGCCGCTGCGGAGGCCGCGAGCCGCGTGAAAGACGAGTTTCTGGCCACGGTCTCGCACGAGCTGCGCACGCCGCTGAACGCCATCCTCGGCTGGGCCACCTTGCTCCGGCAGCGCGAGCTGGCGCCGGACGTCGGCAAGGGCGTCGAGGTCATCCAGCGCAACGCGCAGGCGCAGGCCAAGCTGATCGACGACATCCTCGACGTCTCGCGCATCATCACCGGCAAGCTGCGCCTGGAGCTGGAGCCGACGGATTTGCTCGGCATCGTGCGCGACGCGATCGAGGTGGTGCGCCCGTCCGCGAGCGCGAAGCACATCGAGATCGAGGTCAGCGCCCCGGCCGAGCCGTGCGTGCTCGTGGCCGATCCCGCGCGCATGCAACAGGTGGTCTGGAACCTGTTGTCGAACGCGGTGAAGTTCACGGAGGCGCGCGGCGCGATCCGGATCGCGATCGTACCGGAGCAAGCGCGGCTGCGCGTCACGGTGAGCGACACGGGTCAGGGCATCGCGCCCGAGTTTCTGCCGTTCGTGTTCGATCGCTTCAAGCAGGCGGATGGCTCCACGACGCGGCGCATCGGCGGACTCGGGCTCGGCCTCGCCATCGTGCGCCACATCGTGGAGCTGCACGGCGGCGAGGTGCACGCGCACAGCGCGGGTCTCGGCCGCGGCGCCAGCTTCACCTTGAGCCTGCCGCAGCACGCCGTGGTGCCCGCAGCCGTCACGCCGTCGCTCGGCGGCACGGCCGCGCAGCATCCACCCGCGCCGCGCCTGCATGGCGTGCGCGTCCTGGTGGTGGACGACGAGCCGGACGCGCGCGATCTGCTCGAGCTGCTGCTGCAAGCGGCAGGCTCGCGCGTGCAAAAGACAGCTTCCGCCGCGGAGGCGCTCGCGTGCCTGCCGACGTTCCGGCCGGACGTGATCGTGAGCGACATCGGCATGCCGTTCGAGGACGGCCACAGCCTGCTGCGCCGGGTGCGCGAGCTGCCTGCCGCTCAGGGCGGCGGAGTACCGGCGATCGCGCTGACGGCTTACGCGCGCAGCGAGGACAAGTCCAAGGCGCTCGCGGCCGGCTTCACGATGCACATGGGCAAGCCGGTGGATCCCGAGGAGCTGCTGGCCGCCGTCGCGAACCTCGCGCGGCTGCGCAGCTGGCACTGATCAGCGCGCGAACGGCGGGCGCGAGGGCGGCGGCATCTGGTACCAGTGCAGCCCCGCGCGCCAGCTCTTCTCCAGCTCGGCGATGACCTGCGCGGCCAGGAGCACGATGGCCGCCGCGAGCTCGAAGCTGAACAACACCACGATCACGCCCGCGAGCGACCCGTAGATCACGTTCACCGACGAGATGTTCGCGAAGTACCAGATCAGCGCGCTCTGCACGCCTTGCCACAGGAGCGCCGCGATCGCGCCACCCATCAGCGCAGCGCGCGGGCTGCCCCTGCCGACGGGCATGATCCAGTAAATCGAGCCGAGCACGAGCGCCATGCCGCCGAGGCCCAGCCAACCCGCGAAGCGCGGCACGCGCTCGGCCAGCCAGGGCACTTTGTCGAGGCTCACCAGCGCGAGCGCCTGGAGCAGCGACGCAAAGCCGAACGCGGTCACGTAGCCGAGCGCGATCAAGCTCGACTTCAGCATGGAGTGCGGCGGGTGGTGCTCGCGGCGGTGGATGAAGATCAAGTCGATGGCGTGCTGCAGCGTGCGAAACGCGAGCGTGCTGAAGAAGACCAGCGCAGCCAGGCCGAACAGGCCGCCGCTGAACGGCTCCACGAGCATGTCCATCATCGCCTGCGTGACGGGCTGCGCCTGCGCGGAAGGCAAGAGCTGACGAATCTCGCGTGCGACCACTGCGATGAACGTCTGCCGGTCCACGAAGCGCGAGAACACCGCCGTCGCCAGGAGAAACAGCGGCACCACGGACAAGAGCCCGTTGTAGGCGAGCGCGCCCACCAGATCGAAGCCGCCGTTCGCCGAGAACGAGCGCCAGGTGCGGAGCGTGAACGACAGCAGACGGCGTGCAAATTCGAGCGCGCGCGGTCTGGGTACGGGCAGCCTTTCGTCCATGATGCGAGCTTACCTCGGCTCGGGTGTGGGACAATTAGAGCTGCAAGGTGCTACCACGGCTGCGCTCGATCGCGAGCGACAACGCCTTCATGGTCACCGGTTTCTGCAGTAGCTCGCGCACGCCGGCCGCGTGCGCCAGCGCGCGATCTTCGGGCCCCACGAAGCCCGTCATCATCACGACCGGCAGCTCCGGACGGATCGCCAGCACGCGGCGCGTGAGCTCGAAGCCGGACAGCTCGTGCATCGACAGGTCGGTCACCAGCACGTCGAAGCGCCCGGGATCGGCACTGAACGCGCGCAGCGCCTCGTTCGCGCTGACGAAGCCGCTGACCGTGTGCCCGAGCAGCGGCAGGCCCTGCGTGGCGAGCCGAACGAGCGCGCTCTCGTCGTCCAGGAACAGCACGTGCGCGCCGCTCACAGCGGCAGGGGCCTCCGGCGCCGCGCACGTGCGCACGAGCTCGCTGCCGAGCGGCAAGAGCACGCGCACGGTCGTCCCGGCGGCGGGCTGACTCTCGATCGTCACCAGGCCCTCGTGGCTCGACACGATGCCGTGCACCACCGACAGGCCGAGCCCGGTGCCCGCGCCGACGGGCTTCGTCGTGAAGAACGGATCGAACACGCGGCGCAAGGTGGCCTCGGTCATGCCGCAGCCATTGTCCTCCACCGTGAGCTGCGCGTACACGCCTGCCGATAGCGTTCGGCCCCCGCTCGTGAGCGGCTGCGCGAGCCTGCGCGTTTCGAGCGCGATGCGGATCCGCGCTGGCTGCGTCGGCTGCTGCGTGACCGCGTACGCCGCGTTCGTCACGAGGTTCGTGATCACTTGATGCAGCTGGGAGGCGTCGGCGCGCACGCTGCGGCCGAGCGGAGCGCCGCGCGCCTCCAGCTCGATCTGTGCCGGCAACGTCGGGCGCAACATCTTCAGCGCCTCTTCCACCACGGGCCACAGCTCGAGCGGTCGGCGCTTGGGCTCCTCGTAGCGCGCATACAGCAGGATCCGGCGCACCAAGTCCGTGGCGCGGGCCGCGGCGCGCAGCACCTCGTTCAGTTGCTCTGCGAGCCGCGAGTCCGCGGGCACGTCGTCGAGCGCGAGCTGCGCGTTACCGGTGATCGCGAACAGGATGTTGTTGAAGTCGTGCGCCACGCCGGCCGACAACGTGCCGAGCGCCTCCAGGCGCTGCGTGTGCTGGACGGCTTCTTCCGCGCGCCGGCTCAGGGTGACGTCGTGGATGCTCACGAGCGCGAAGCGCGGTGCGCCGCCCTCGCCGCGCACGAGCGCGCCGTTCACGTTCATGAAGCGTTCGAGCTGCACACTCGGGCGCCGCACACGCAGCACCATGCCGTCGATCGTCTCGCCGCGGCGCACGCGATTCAGGGGCCAGTCGTCGAACGCGATGAGATCGCCTTCCGGCGTGCTGAGCTCGAGGTCGAGCGAGCGGGGATCCTCCGGCAGCTGCGCGCTCGACGTGAAGCCGTGGATCGCCAGCGCTGCACGGTTCCAGTGCACCTCGCCGCTCTCACAGTCCACGATCAAGAGCCCGTCGTACAGCGACTCGATGACGGACTCGAGCTTGGCGCGGCTCTCCTCGAGCATGCGCTCGGCGCGCTTGCGCTCGGTGATGTCGCGCGAGATGCCGAAGATACCCGTCAGCTCGCCGCTCGCCGCCATCAGCGGCCCTTTCGTGGACAGGTACGTGCGCGGCCCGTCGAGCGTGGACACGAGCTCCTCGTAGCTGCGGATCGTGCGCGCCGCCATGATCTCCGCGTCGTTGGCCGAGATCACGCTCGCCTCCCCGTCGAGCAGCGTCTCGCGATCGGTGCCGCCCAGGATGAGACTGCGCTTGCCGCTGAGCCGCGACGCGGCCTTGTTGAAGAAGAGATAGCGGCCGGCGGTGTCCTTCGCGTAGATCGGATCGCTCGACGACTCCGCGATCGCGTCGAGCACTTGCAAGGTCGCGGAGCGCCGCCGGTCCACGCGATACATCAGCCAGAACAGCACGAGCAACAGCAGCACTGCGCCGCCGCGCAACGCGAGAAGGGTCCGGTTCAGCTCGGAGCGCAAGCTCGTGAGGGCCTCGTGCAGCGCGGCGTCTGCAGTGCCGGCGCTGCGCAGCAGGTCCGGCAGCGCGCGCAGCAGCTCGCCGCCGCCGGCAGCCGCGCCAGGCGCCTCGAGCAGCGCGCTGCAGCGCTCGGCGCTCGCTCGCAATGCCGCCAGCGCGCCGTCTTGCCGCAGCGAGCTTTGCAACTCGCGCTCGGCGCTCGCGAACGCAAGCGACAGCGCTCGCAGCGGCTGCGACAGCGAGGCGAGACCAGGCTCGCGCGCGTGAGGCGCGCTCGACGTCAGCGCGATGCCGACCGCGAGTTCCTGCTGGGCGCGTTCCACGTCCCGGAGCAGGCGCTGGGCACGCTCGAGCCGGTGCAGCTCGTAGTAGTGTAACCCCGCAAATCCCACGCAAATCGCGAGCGAGGTACAGAGTGTCGAGAGCAGCGTACTGCCCGAGTTGCGCCGGAACGCGCGCTTCATGGCGTCTCCGAGGGCTCGCGCCTGCAGCTGCTTGCGGCCCGCGAGGAGCCGTCGCTGACAGCGGCTGACGCCTGCAGCTTCACGACCCAGAGCTGTACTCGAACCCCCACCCCTCTGAGCCCGCCTCGTGCCTTACAGGATACATGACGGCGGCCTCGGCGACACCATCCCGGGCCGCCGCGGCGCGCGAGGTGTAGCGGCCACGCACGATCGCTTGTAAGAGCACGGGCGCAAACCCTCGCGAGGACGAAGTAGAGCATGAGGAGCACGCAGTTGCAGGGCCGCCTGCGCCCGTCGCCGGGTGTCGAGCTGGACACGTCGAAGGCCCGCGCCGAGCGGTCCGTGTGGCCTCCCGCCATCAGCGGCCGACTGGCTGCGACATGTGCCTGCTGGCTGCTGCTGACGGCTGCGGCAGCCGCCCAGACGCCCGAGCCCGAGCCCGATGCGGCGATTGAAAACGCCGGAGACACACCTCGCTCCACGTTCACTCGCTTCTTCGAGCTGGCGCGCCAGGCAGATTTCTCCGGCGCGGCCAAGTTCCTGGAGCTGCCGGCCGACGTGAGCGAGCCGCAGGCGGCGCAGCTGGCCAGGCGCCTGAAGCTGGTGCTCGACCATCACAAGTACTTCGACTCGACCGAGATATCGGCCGCGGCCGACGGCAACACGCGCGACGGGCTCGCGAACAACGTGGACGAGATCGCGCGCGTACCGTTCGGTCACGGTCTGCAGGCCCCCGTGCGCCTCGTGAAGCGCGGCGGTAGCTGGCGCTTCTCGCTCGCGACCGTGCAGCGCATCGACACCTGGTACGAGCTGCTGCCGCATCGGCTCTGGCTCGGCGGTCTGCCGGATCCACTGCTCCGCTCGGGTCCGTACGGCCTCTTGTACGCACAGTGGCTCGCCTTGCCGCTCTTCCTGTGCGCGGTCTGGATCATCGGCCTGGGGCTCGGCCGCGGCAGCCGCGCGCTGCTGCGGCCTTTCGCCAAGCGCACGCGCACCACCTGGGACGACGCGCTGCTCGGGCGCATGGCGAGCCCGGTGCGCGTCGCATTCGGGTTGATCGCCGCGGACTTGCTCTTGCCTCTGCTCGGTCTCGTGCCGCACGTCGAGGCCTTCTGTCACAAGGCAGTGCGCGCCACGCTGGTCGCGACGTTCTTCTGGGGCGTGTCGCGCTCGATCGACGTCGGCGGACAGCTGCTGTCGCGCTCGAGCCTCGTGCGCGGCGCGCCGGCGACGAGCGCCATGCTCGTGTTCGGCTCGCGCCTGGGCAAGACGGTGGTGGCTGCCTTTGCGCTCGTGGCGTTGTTCTCGGAGCTCGGCTATCCCGTGACCAGCTTGATCGCAGGCCTCGGGGTCGGCGGCATCGCGGTCGCGCTCGCCGCACAGAAGAGCCTCGAGAACTTGATCGGTGCGTTTGCGCTCGCGGTGGATCAGCCGTTTCGCGAGGGCGACCTCGTGCGCGTCGACAGCGTGCTCGGCACGGTGGAGCTGATCGGCATGCGCGCGACGCGCATCCGCACGGCCGACCGCACGCTGATCAGCATCCCGAACGGCAAGCTGGCAGAGATGCGCATCGAGACGCTGGCCGCGCGCGATCGCCTCCGCCTCGGCTTCACGTTTGGGCTGTCGTACGAGACGACCCCGATGCAGCTGCGCACGGTGTTGGATCGCATGGAAGCGATGCTCGAGCAGCATCCCCGGCTCTGGCCGGACACCGCGAGCGTGCGCTTCATCGAGCTGGCCGAGTCGGCGCTCAACATCGAGGTGGGCTGCGTGTTCGCCACCGCCGACGGCGACGAGTTCGCGCTGTTGCGCCAAGAGGTGCTGCTCGGCCTGATGCAGATCGTCGAGGACAGCGGCGCGCGCTTCGCGCTCCCCACGCGCACGGTCCAGCTCGCGTCGCAGCTGCCGCCCGAAGCTGTCAGCGGCGTGATGGCCCGCCCGGCCTGAGCGTCACTCGCCGGCCGGGCAGTCCTCGCTGCAGGTCTCCGGGGTCTCGTCGCCGTTGCACGTGCCATCGCCGCACATCGAGCAATCTGCCGGACAGCTCGCCGCCGTCTCACTGCCGGTGCACATGTCGTCGCCGCACATCGAGCAATCCGCCGGACAGCTCGCCGCCGTCTCGTCGCCGGTGCACACCATGTCCCCGCAGCGCGAACAGTCGTCCGCGCAGCTGGTCGCGTTTTCGGTGCCGGTGCACACCATGTCCCCGCAGCGCGTGCAGTCGCGCGCGCACGACATCGCGGTCTCGTCGCCCGTGCACAGCGTGTCGCCGCAGCGCGTGCAGTCGCCCGGGCACGTCGGCGCATTTTCGCCGCCGGTGCACATGCCATCCCCGCAGCGCGAGCAGTCCGCCGGACACGTCGCCAGCGTCTCGGCGCCGCTGCACACCTCGTCGCCGCAGCGCGTGCAGTCGGCGGCGCAATCCATGGCCGTCTCGCCCGGCGAGCACACGCTATCTCCGCACATCGCACAGTCGGCCGGGCAGCGGCTCACGTTCTCGGTCGCTTCGCAGCTGCCGTTGCCGCACGCTGCGTCCTCGACGCAGCTGCGACCGGCCTCGCCGTCCGGCGCGGGTGCGGGCGAGTCCTGACACGCTTCACCGGCAGGGCAACCCGCCGTCCGACACGCGTCGATGTCCGCGCACGTGCTGGGCATCTGCCCTGCGCAACTGTAGCCAGCTTCGACCTCGCAGCTCGCACTGCAGCCATCAGCGGCAGTGGCATTGCCGTCGTCACAGCGCTCCGTGCCGTTCTGTGCGCCATCGCCGCAGCGGCTGCCGCAGTCGCCCGCGCAGCTGACCGAGGACTCGTCGCCGTTGCACACGCGATCGCCGCAGCTCGGGGCAACACAGACGCGCAGTCTACACAGCTTGCTCGCACACTCGGCGGAGCTCGCGCACCCCGCACCGTCTGCGAGCGGCGCAGGCGCACCGCCCTGCCCGCTCTGCCCTGCGACCGGAGCGTCCACACCACCCGCTCCAGCGCCAGCGCCTGCCGGTGTGCCCGAGCCAGCGAGCGGCGGAGGGGTGGGCTCCTGAACGCCCGCATCTTCGCCATCGTCGGGAGCGCCAGGTCTCCCCGCCATGCTGCTGCCGGCGTCCGGTCGCGATGCGCCAGGCCTCCCCGCCGTGCTGCTGCCGGCGTCCGGTCGCGATGCGCCGAGCCCGCCCGCCATGCCGGTGCCGGCGTCCGCGCGCGGCGTGCTGGGCCTGCCCGCCATGCCAGTGCCCGGTTGCGGCGCCGCGCCACCGAAGCAGATGCCGATGAAGCACACGCCGGTGCAGTTCTCGCACGTGCCGAGCGCGGGAGGCTGAGCGGGCCCACCTGCAGCTGGTGGCGGCGAGGTCTGCGTCGCGCCTCGACCGGCGGCCGCACCCCGACCTGCCGCCGCGCCGCTACCCGCGCGCGGTGCAGCGCGACCTGCGCTGCCCGTGGTCGTCTGCCCGGGAGACGTGCTCGTATCGTCCTCGGTCGAGTCGTCGCTCGTGCTCGCTTCGTCGAGGTTGCGATGTTTGCCGCAGCCGCTCCCCGAAGCCGTCAGCAGTAGCGCGCTCAGCAGCGCGAGCCGCGCTCGCGCACCCAGCCACTCGCAAGACGTCGCACGATGGACATTGAGCCAGCGCATCTTCTCTCCGCTCCCGGCCCGATGCAGCTCGAAGGGTCGCACTTCGAGCTGCCCTCGGTGCTGCGCGCAGCATACGCCTTCCGCCGCTGCGAAACTGCATTTAGCGCACGGCCACACGCGCTGCGCATTCGCCCCATCCCACGGGAGGGGGCCGGGGCTTGTCCGGATCGGGAACGGCGCAGCCGTTTTCGGCCATCAAACCCCGGGCAAGAGCAGCACCGGGAAGCGGGTGCGCGTCGCGCCGTCCGCGCTGGGGAAGCGCCACAGGCGCACGGTACGCGCAATGCAAGCGCCGACCTCCGAGTCCTCGCCGTGGATATCCACGTTGGAGACATCCCCGGACGGCTGCACCTCGAGGTCCACGTCCAGCCGCAGCACGCCCCCGGCGGATGCGGCCGTGTAGCAGCGCTGCAGCATGCCCTTACTGCGAGCGACCACCGCCGAGAGCTGCGCCGCGCTCAGCTGCGCCGCCGTCGCGCGCCGGAACACGAGCGGAAAGCGCAACTGCGTGGCGCGGCCGGCTTTCGGGAACGTCCACGTTCGCGCGTGGCGATCGATGCAGGCGTCGAGGCTCAGCCACGGGCTGCCGGTGCGGACGAGCGTCACCTCACCGCTCGCGGCGATGCCGAGCTCCAGCTCCAGCGTGGCAGGCTCGAGCGGCGGCTCCGCGCCTTGCTCTTCCAGGGCGAGCTCGTAGCAGCGCTGCAGCGCACCGAGATGAGCGCTGATCCCGTCGGAGAGCTGCTCGCGACTGAGCGGTGCACCGGACGGCGCGGGCTCACTGCGGCGCGCGGTCGACACCATGGACACGGCCGGACCCGCTGGCGGGTTGTGCCGCGCCGGCTCGGCGAGCGCGGGTGCGGCGCTCGGTGCGCGTAGATGCAGCTCGAACGTGCTGCCCGGCTGCACCAGTGCCATGTCGGAGGCCAGGATCTCGCCGTCGCGGCGTGCCTCGAAGCGATACATGCCGGGCGGCAGCTGCAGCTGCGTGGGTGTGCCGCTCACCACGGCCGCGACGCGCTCACCGTTGATGTACAGCTCCGTGCCCGGGATCTCGCACGTCACCGCGACCGGCACGCTCGGGCGCGCGGCGCGCGATTCGACCATGCCGGCACCACGCGGGGCCGCCGCCGTGGGCGGCAAGACGAAGCTCGCCAGCACGTTGCCGTGCGGAGAGAACAGCGCGGCCACTGGCGTGCCGGGCTCGAGCGAGGTCACGGCCCAGTAGATGCCTGCAGCTTGCGCCAGCGCCAGTGCGCCGAGCGCGCTCCAGCGGCTCAGCGCCGCGCGACGCCGCGCGCTCGGCAGCGGCGGAGGCTGCGTTCGGCGGCGCGCCAGCGTGGCCTCCGAGCGCGGCGCGCTCGCCGCTGCGAACGGCGCGAGCAACGCCTCGGAGCTCGGAGCGGTCGCCGCTGCGAACGGCGCGATGGCTTCCGCGAGCGCTTCGATCGACTGGTAGCGCTCGGCGACGTCGCGCTGCATCGCGCGCTCGATCACCGCGCTCAGCTGCGGCGAGAGCCCCGGGCACAGCTCGTGCGCGGGCGCGGGGGTCGACGTCAACATCTTCAGCATCAGGTCGCGCTGGCTCGGCGCATCGTGCGGCGCGCGGCCGGTCAGGCACTCGTACAGCACCACGCCCAGCGAGTAGACATCCGTGCGAGCGTCGACGCTGGCCGAGTCCGCGTACTGCTCGGGCGAGATGTACGCAGGCGTGCCCATGCCCTGCGTGCCCGCGCGCGTGACCGGCGGCAGCGACTCATCCGGCTGCGTGACCTTGCAGATGCCGAAGTCGATCAGCTTGGCGACGAGCTGCGAGCTGTCGTCCTGCCGCGCCAGGTAGATGTTGTCCGGCTTGATGTCGCGGTGCACCACGCCGTTCTGGTGCATGACCGCGAGGCCTTGCATGACCGAGCCGAGCAGCGAGCACGCGACGTCTGCTGGCAAGCGCTGGCGATCGAGCGCCTCGCGCAAGGTCTCGCCGCTCAGGTACTCCATGACGAGAAACCAGAGGCCGCCCTCTTCTTCGAGGTCGTACACGTCGATCACGTTGCGGTGCCGCACGCGGCTCGAGACCACGGCCTCGCGGCGCAAGCGCTCGACCACCTCGGGTCCCGCGCTCTCGCCGTGCACCACCTTCAGCGCGACGCGGCGATTCGTCAGCGTGTTCTCGGCCTGCCAGACCCGGGCGAAGCCACCTTCGCCGAGCAAGCGGACCAGCCGATACTTGCCCCTGCAAACCACATCCGAAGGCGTGAGATGTACGGTCAAGCTCCAGCTCCAGCGTCCTCGCGGCGATGCGCGCGAGCTCGAACGGCAATGTGTTCCGAAGTGGGGCAACTCGCAAGCAGCTGGTAGCGGCGGAAACATTTCCACACATTTCTTGCCGCCGTCAGCGGCTAGACGGAAAGCCCCGTCGGCCTGCCCACTTGCCGCTGACGGCTGCAAGTTGCAAACGCGCTCTCCGAGCGCGGCGCACGCGCCAGGAGCGCGCGATCCACACCGTCCGAAAAGCGCTGGATCTGCGCCTCGCTGGCGCACATCCGGTTCGCGAGATACACGCTCGCGAGCCCTCGCCGCGGGTAGATGCGCAGGTTGCTGTGGAAGCCCGGGCCACCGCCCGGCTTGCTGAGATAGGGCTCGCCGTCGAGCGCGCCGAGGTGCCAGCCTAGCGTGCCCGGCAGGCCTCGCCCGGCGCGCGTGTGCTGCGGCGTGAAGAAGAGCCGGCGCGCGTCGTCACCCAGCACGCGCGAGCGCGGCTGGAGGAGATCCTGCAGAAAGGCCGCGTACGCACGCGCGCTCGCGCGCACGCCGCCGTACGCCGGGCCGTTCATGTGGGTGTGCTCGAAGCGCAGCCACCCGCGCACGGGCCGTGCGAGGATCGAGCGGTCGACCAGCCACGGCAGCGCGAGGCCGAGCGCCGACCAGCGCCGCACGTGGCCGCGCGCCTGCTGTGCGGGATCGAGGAAGTCGCAGCTCAGCTCGCGCTCTTCGAGCCCGAGCGGCAGCGCGATGAACTCCCGCAGCGCGGCCGCGAAGCGCATGCCGCTCACGGCTTCGATCACCTTGCCGAGCAGCCAGTACCCGAGGTTCGAGTACGCGTAGCGTGTGCCGGGCTCGAACTGCAGCGCAGTGTGGCGCTGCAAGACCGCGCGCAACGTCGCGTCTTCGTCGTACGCCGCGTGCTCGCTCTCGCGGTGCAGCCAGCGCAGCGGCAGTGGGTTCGGCACGCCGGAAGAGTGGCTGAGCAGCTGCGACACGGTCACCTCGTCGCCGTAAGCCTGCTCCGGCACGTAGCGCGACAGCGGGTCTTCGAGCCGCAGCGCGCCGCGCTCCCACAATGCGAGCACGACTGCGGCCGTGAGCACCTTCGTGCTCGAGGCGCTCAGAAACAGCGTGTCGTGATCGACGGGCGCCCGGCTCGCAATGTCGCGGAAGCCGCCCGCGTATTGCTCGAGCATGGCGCTGTCGTCGAGCGCGACGTACTGCAGCCCGACCTCGCTGCCGCGCGCGAGCAGTTGGGCCAGGATGCTGGATGGCTGTGTTGTGGTCATGGCGATCTCCTCGACACGAATCTGCGCCCGGCAGCGCCGCCGGTCTGGACCGCGCGCGCCAGGCGCTGGACACGGCGCGCCAGGCGCGCGAATAGTCTGCCGCATGTCGCATACCGTCCTGAGCGTCAGCTGTCGCGCCGTGCTGCTGGCGTGCGAGCGGCTGGGGTTGGATACGGCCGACATGCTGCGCCGCCATGGCCTGTCGCGAGCTCAGATAGACGATCCGGATGGCCGGCTCGCGCCGGAGGTCGTGCGCGCGGTGTGGGACGAGGCCTATCGCAGGAGCGGCGATCCCCAGCTCGCGCTGCACGTCGCGCGCTCGATTCCCGCGGGTGCCTACCGCGTGCTCGAGTACCTGATCGCCAGCGCGCCCACGGTGGGCGCGGCGTTCGCGAAGCTCGGCGCGTACTTCGCCTGGGTGGATACCTCCGTGCAGCTGCCGGTGGGCGCCTACGACGCGCACTTCGGCATCGGGATCAGCGTGGCGGCGCCTCCCGAGCAGGTGCCGCTGCGCGCGCTCGAGTTTACGTTCGCGACCAGCTGGCTCAAGGTGCGCGCGCTGACCGCTCAGGACATCTCACCGCTGCGCATCGACGCGGCTTGCAGCGCTCCGCCGCATCCCAGCTACCTCGAGCGCTTCTTCGGCTGCGCGTGGCGCTTCGGGTCCGGTCACAATCGCATGTTGTTCGAGCGCGCGAGCTGGGAGCTGCCCTCGCGGCACGCGGACGCTGCTCTCTTCGGGTTGCTCGAGCAGCACACCGGGCAG
>Ga0190269_10000019_pt1 | contig 67318 bp, 64 predicted proteins | sample Popmic249IS_FD_133749 | JGI IMG/M metagenome (GOLD analysis project Ga0190269, IMG submission 133749) | Populus adjacent soil microbial communities from riparian zone of Blue River, Arizona, USA - 249 IS | ecosystem: Environmental > Terrestrial > Soil > Riparian zone | place: USA: Arizona... | reverse complement strand
TCGCGCAGCGCCGCGGCCTTCTTCTCCTCGTCGGCCTTGCACCAGATGAAGTGCTCGATGTCCGGGTGGTCGACGTCGAGGACGACCATCTTCGCCGCCCGCCGCGTCTTGCCGCCGGACTTGATCGTCCCCGCCCAGGCGTCGGCACCGCGCATGAAGCTGACCGGGCCGCTGGCGGTGCCGCCCTTCTTCAGCGGCTCCATCGAGCCGCGGATGTTGGAGAGGTTGATGCCGGAGCCGGAGCCGCCGCGGAAGATCTTGCCCTCTTTGGTGTTCCAGTCGAGGATCGACTCCATGTTGTCTTCGACGCTCAAGATGAAGCAGGCGGAGCACTGCGGCGTCTCCTCGAAGCCGACGTTGAACCAGACCGGCGAGTTGAAGGCCGCCTTCTGGTTGAGGAGGATCGCGGTCAGCTCCATCTCGAAGGCGTCGGCGTCCTCCTCGGAGGCGAAGTAGCCGCCCTGGCGACCCCAGTTGGAGATCGTCCCGGCGACCCGGCCGATCATCTGTTTGACCGAGCTCTCGCGCTCCGGGCTGCCGAGCTGTCCCCGGAAGTACTTCTGGGCAACGATGTTGGTCGCGTTCTGCGACCAGCTCTTCGGGAACTCGACGCCGCGCTGCTCGAAGGCCGGGCTCTCGGGGTTGCCGATCACCGCGTCGCGGATCTCCCACTCGATCTGGTCGAAGGGATGTACCCCGGGCGTTGAAAAACGGCGCTCGACAGAGAGGCCTTGGAGACCGTTCTTCGGGCTGGCAAGTGCGGTCTTGGACATCAAACTGCTCCTCTCTCGGCGGCTTTCGGCGGTAACTACGCAGGATCGCTCAACGGCCGGTCGGAAAAAGTGCCCGAAGTCGCAAATAAAGGCATCGGCCGCGGGCGCAACCGCTCTCTAAATAGTGACAAGTCCGCAATATCGGCTTGAACTTCGGGGTAGCCTCTCTGGCATGGAGGAACTGCGCAGGGGCGCAGAGCGGATGGGCGAGAAAGCCACGGCTGCCCGCGAGGCGATGGGCGATCGGGCGACGGCGGCCAAAGAGGCCGTCGGAGAGCGCGCGACTGCGGCCAAAGAGGCGACGGCCGACGCGATCGCCGCGGTCAAGCCGAAGCTGAGGGGCGTCTCCCACGAGTGGGCTTTCTTCCTCTCGCTCGGGTTCGGCGCCGCCCTGATCATCCTCGCCGACAGCCCGAAGGCGACCCTGGCGGTGGCGGTCTACGTCGCCAGCCTCTCCGCCCTGCTCGGCACCAGCGCCCTCTACCACCGGGTCAACTGGACCCGGCCGCAGGTGCGCCAGTGGATGCGCCGGCTCGACCACAGCATGATCTTCTTCCTCATCGCCGGCACCTACACGCCCTTCGCCCTGCTGGTCCTCGAAGGCACCCTGGCGATGGCGATCCTCGCCGTCGTCTGGATCGGCGCGATCGCCGGCGCGATCGTCGAGATGATCTGGATCGACCACCCGAAATGGGCCTCGGCTCTGATCTACCTCTCGCTGGGCTGGGTTGCGGTCGCGACCTTCCCCGACCTCTGGTCGCAGATGGGCCCGGCGGGGACGCTGCTGGTCGCCGCCGGCGGCCTCCTCTACACGGCCGGCGCCGTCGTCTACGCGATCCAGCGCCCCAACCCGAGCCCGGCCGTCTTCGGCTACCACGAGGTCTTCCACCTCTTCGTCATCGCCGCCGCGATCGCCCACTTCTCCGCGATCGCCTTCTTCGCCCTCCCGCAGGGCTGAATTCGCAGATGGGCTACTCACAGAGGAGCCGGAAGGCTTGTTCCGCCCGCTCTTCGGCAGCTGCGGGGAAGAGGTCGGCGGCTGGAAAGACGTTAGCGCCGGGGAACAATCCGACAGGTGGGGAAGCTCCGAATCCCAAGGCTTCCTCGACGTCGCGCAGCCACTTCTTCTCATTCACCTTCAGCTGCTCCTCGCTGGCGAGTCCACGCGGATCCTCGGCGTAGCTCAGCAGCTTGATCAGATCCTCTCGGTCGGAGGCAAACTTCTCCTTGCGCCGCTTGGCGACGACTCTGGCCTTAATTAGGATCGCGCCGAGCAGGCTCGGGCGGCGCACAGCGACGGGTGGAGCGCCCCCCAGTGAGACGAGAATCACCTCGGTTCTCCGAAGCGCCTGCGTGCCGCCGGAGACTTGGAAAGTGGTCAGGCCCGGCAGCGTCTTCGGGTCGTTCTTCAGCCCGTCCGGCCCGAGAACCTCGACGATCTCGCCGTCGAGTTCGAACCTGTACCCAAGCCGAGGGTCGGAGCGAGGGGGCATCGCGACTGCGGCTCCTCTCTCATCGAGGAGCGCGGCTATCTGCTCCGTCATCGCGGGCGGCTTCCGGGCGGCACCGAGGAGGTCGATGTCGAGGGTCGGCCGGAGGTCGTCGCCGTGCTCGTGGCCGTGGAGCTGCACCATGAGACCGCCGATCAGGGACCACTGCCGCTCGATCCCTAGTGCTTCGGCGAGCTCGAGGACCGTGGACCAGAGGCGTTGCGCCTCGGGCGCCACGGGATCGATGCGGATGATCGAAGGGGTGCCCACCTCTGCCACCTTCCTACCTCCGCCTGTTCAGCCTCTTCTTGTTCTCGCGGTCGATCTCACGGAGCAGGCTCTTGCCCGCGGCTTGCGAGCGGGCGTCGCGTTCGCCGGCCAGGTCAAGTGCCACCGCGGCCTTGGGAGCAACTGAGCGACCGCTGAAATCCAGGTTGTTCCAAACATCATCGAGAACGATCCGCAATCGCACGTTCCCCTCAACGCCCCCTCCCGCCGGATGCAGGACGTGCCGGTCAACGAAATTCTGCAGCTCCGACTCCGCCAGGTAGGCGTCTGCCTCTCTCCCTGGCAGCAAATCGGATCCCACGGATCCCGCTGCGCTGATCCCCGAGCGCATCAGAGCTTCATCTTCAAGTATGTAGGGGATCTCTCCTGGGTGGGATTTGCATAGAGCAACTTCAGATCGATCCCGCAGGCGAGGTGCGAGCTCGGACAAGCCTTCGAGCAGTAGGGCTTTCTTCAGGCGGGAACGGACCACTGGGTCCAGCTGCAGGTCTTCGCCGGAGGCAAGGATCAATACCCCCCATGCGTTTTGCGGAGTAAACCGCCGCCCTTTCGGGGGCCTTTCCTTCCGCCGCTGCTCCACGGCATCTAGCTCTACAACCCATCGATCAGCAATCTTGTTGGCAGGTAGCAGACCCTGGGACGCCAGCGCCCGAACACGAGCGGGACTCAACTCCAAGATCTGGGCGGCCTCTGAGATTGAGATCGAGAATGCCATTGCGTCAAATATAGCGCTTTCGCAATGAATAAATCATCTATTGTGTAAACGCAAGGTTTGACGCAATGCCGATGGGAGGACCCGCTTTTAGCCCACGACGGCCAGGTCCTGCTGCAGCTGCTCGGCTTCGGCGACCAGCGTCGCCAGGATCTCCTCCAACTGCTGGGACTGCTCGGGAGAGAGCTCTAGTCGCCCGTCGCGATATAGCTCGGCGGCCCTGGCCACCGGCAGTTCGCCCTCGAGCACGCGGCCGCCCAGGGCGCCGAGCACCTTGCGGGTCTCGGCCTGCGCCCAGACGGCGCCGAACATCCCGGTCGAGGCGCCGATCACCGCGGCGGGCGTCCCGGTGAGGGCGCTCTGGCCGGCCGGGCGGGAGGCCCAGTCCAGGGCGTTCTTCAGTCCGCCGGGGATCGAGTGGTTGTACTCGGGGGTGGCTATGAGGACGGCGTCGGCCTCGCGCATCGCCTCGCGCAGCTCGGCGACCGCCGCCGGCGTCTCCAGCTGCTCGAGGTCGGCGTCGTAGGGCGGGATCTCCGCCAGCCGCTCGAACTCGACGAGCTCGACCCCGGCGGGAAGCCGCTCGGCGGCCTCCCGCAGCAGGGCATGGTTGTAGGAGTCCCGCCGCAGGCTTCCGGCGATGCCGAGGACCCGCATGGCTATGCCTCCGCTCGGACGAGCTCGAGCTCGACCTGGATCGTCACCGCGTACTCGAGCACCTCGTCGCCGCTCGGCAGCTGTGCCTGCCAGTCGAGGCCGAAGTCGCGCCGGTCGACGGTCGCCTCGATCGAGAGGCCGACCCGGCTTTTCCCGTAGGCGTCCTCGCCGAGGTGGGCGAAGCGGCCGCTGGCCTCGACCTCGCGGGTCTCGCCGCGGATCTCGAGGTCGCCGGCGACCCGGGCGCTGCCGTCCTCGCCGACGCTCAGCTCGGTCGAGGTGAAGCGGAGCCTGGGGAAGCGCTGGGTGTCGAAGAACTCGGGGGAGAGGAGGTGGCCCTTCAGCATCTCCTCGTCGATGGCGATGCTCTCGACCTCGACCGTGCCCTCGAGCCGCGGCTCCTCGCCGCCGGTCAGGCGCGCCTCGTAGCGGTCGAAGCCGCTGCGGAAGGTGGTGACGCCGTTGTGGGTGACGGCAAAGCCGACCGAGGAGTGGACGGGGTCCACAGCCCAGGTGCCCGACGGAATCTGCTGCTGAGTGATCGTCTCTGCGCTCATGATTTCTTCTTTCCTCTAGTGGTTGATGCTGAAACTTTTGACTTGGAAACAATCTTAGCAGGGAAAATTTACCTGTCAACTATTGTCAGATCAACCTTCTTGTGAGAAGATGTGGCCATGGCTGAGACGACCACGGCAGTGGCTGAGAGCAACGGCAAAGGGGCGGACTTCGATCCTCACCGCGAGGCCTGGATCGCGATCGCGCAGACGCACGCTGCCGTGACCGGGCGCCTGCAGGAGGTCCTCACCGAGGCCGAGCTGCCGCCGCTGGCCTGGTTCGAGGTCCTCGCGACCCTCGACCGCGCCCCCGAGCAGCGGCTGAAGATGGGGGATCTGGCCGAGGCGCTGGTGATCACCCGCGGCGGCCTGACCAAGCTCGTCGACCGCCTGATCAAGGCGGGGCTGCTGGAGCGAACCTTCTGCGAGACCGATCGCCGGGTCAGCTACGCGACGCTACTGCCGGCCGGGACCCAGCTGCTGGAAGAGATGCGACCGCTGGTGCGGGCCGAGCTCGCCTCGGCCTTCAGCGCCAACCTCAGCGTCGAGCAGGCCGAAGAGCTGCGCTCGATGCTGGAGCAGGTCCGCAGCTCCGCCTGCGGGACCAGCTAGGCGAGGGCCGCAGCGGCCCGCTCTTTGGCGGACTCGACGATCGCCAGTACTGCCGGCTCCTGCCCGTCGCGGAGAAGGGTGATCGGGTCGGGGTCGCCGTTGACGATCCCCTCGAAGAACTCCTTGCGGTCCTGGTAGGTCGGCAGCGTCCCCTTCGCCCAGCCGCGGGCATCGTTGAGGATCACCGCCAGCCGTGCGTACTCCTCGCCGAACAGCTCTGAGATCTCGCGCTTCATCCGCTTCGCCAGGGCGGGCGAGGCGCCGGCAGTCGAGATCGCGATCGCCAGCGGCCCAGTGCGGACGATCGCCGGCAGGATGAAGTTGCAGAGCGGCGGCACGTCGACGATGTTGACCAGCATCGCCCGCTGCTCGGCGTCGTCGAAGATGCCGATGTTGACCTCGGAGTCGTCGGTGCAGGCGATCACCATGAAGACCCCCTCGAGGTCCTCCGGCCCGCCGTAGGCGCGCTTCTCCCACCGGATCGAACCCTCCTGCGCGAGCCGCTCCAGCTCGGGGTGGGCGACGGGGGCGACGAGGGTGACGTCGCCGCCGCAGGCGAGCAGTCCCTCGACCTTCTCCAGGCCGATGTCGCCGCCGCCGACGACCAGGCACCGGCGCCCGGTCAGTTTCAGGCAGGCGATGTAGAAGGGCGTCTCCAGCATGTCCCGCACGCAGGACTGATCGCAGATCCCTTTGCGGTACTGGCAGACGCACTCCTTGCCGGCGTAAGCCTGAGCGGGCATAAGCGAAAGGTTAGTGATCTGCCCTAGCCGCCCCGGACGCGAAGCGGAGGAGGCGGCGACTGATCAGAGGGACTCGAGGGTGACGCGGAGGCCCTCGTCGAGGTCCATCTCGGCGCGCCAGCCGAGCTCGCGCTCGGCGCGGCCCGCGTCGATCGTGATCCGCTGCACCTCGCCGGTGCGGGCGGGAGCGAACTCGGGCTCGAAGCTCTCGTTGCCGGAGAGCCGCTTCAGCGCCTCGATCAGCTCCAGCACGTCGGTCTCCCTGCCGGTGCCGACGTTGATCGCGCCGGTCGCCTCGGAGTCGCCGGCGGCGAGCGCGGCGGAGACGACGTCGCCCACATATATGTAGTCGCGGGTCTGGGTGCCGTCGCCGAAGACCGTCGGCCGGCCGCCCTCCTTCAGCAGGCCGCAGAAGATCGCGATCACCCCGGCCTCGCCGAGCGGGTCCTGGCGCGGGCCGTAGACGTTGCCCAGCCGCAGCGAGACCCCCGAGACACCGTAGAGCCGCTCGTAGAGGGAGACGTAGCCCTCGGCCGCGAACTTGCTCTGGCCGTAGGCCGAGAGCGGGGCGATCGGCGCGTCCTCGGGCAGCGGCAGCTGCTGGCCGTCGCCCTCGCCGTAGATCGCCCCGCCGGTCGAGATCGAGACGACGCGCCGGGCCTCGCAGGAGCGGGCGGCCTCGAGCACGTTGGCGGTGCCGCCGACGTTGACGCCGGCGTCGAAGAAGGGGTCGGCGAGGGACTTGCGGACGTCGATCTGGGCGGCGAGGTGGAAGATCGCCTCCGGCCGCTTCTCCTGCGCCAGCCGGTTGAGCGCCTCGCCGTCGCGGATGTCGGCCTCGACCAGCTCGGCCCCGTTCTCCAGCCCCGGCTCGAGGTTGCTCATGCGCCCGGTGGAGAGGTCGTCGACCACCATCACCGCGTCGCCGCGGGCGAGCAGAGCGTCGACCAAGTTAGAGCCGATGAAGCCGGCGCCGCCGGTTACGAGACACCTCATGGAGCGGTGATCCTAAGCGGATCCGGCGGGGCCGGGAAGGAGATCGGACGGATGGATGCCCGCTTGCGCAGCCGAGAGGCCCTGCTACCCTCGCCGCCCCATGAGACTGATCGTCACCGAGAAGAACAACAGCGCCAAGAAGATCGCCGAAGCCCTCAGCAACGGCAGCAACAGCGCTGACAAAACCTTCAAAGTCCCCTTCTACGCCTGGACCGACGCCGAAGGCAACGAGCAGATGACGGTCGGCCTCAAGGGCCACGTGCTCGGCCCGGCCTTCCCCGAGGGCTACTCGAACTGGCAGAAGACCGACCTGCACGACCTGATCGACGCCGACCTGATCAAGGAGCCGACGGACAAAAACGTCGTCAAAGCGATCAAGAAACTGGCGAAAGAGGCGGACGAGCTGGTGATCGCCACCGACTTCGACCGCGAGGGCGAGCTGATCGGGCTCGAGGCCCTGGAGGAGATGCTCGACGCCAACCCGGCCCTCGGCTCTCGCGAGGGCACCGCCGATGGCACCCTGCGGATCCAGCGCGCCCGCTACTCGGCGCTGACCAAGGAAGAGATCGAGCGCGCCTTCTCCAATCTCGACACCCTCTCCTACCCGCTCGCCAACGCCGGCGCCGCCCGCCAGGACATCGACCTGCTCTGGGGGGCGACCCTGACCCGCGCCGTCTCCCTCGCCAGCCGCCGCTTCGGCTCCAACTTCCTCTCCGTCGGCCGCGTGCAGAGCCCCACCCTGGGGCTGATCGTCGAGCGCGAGATGGAACGCCGCGCCCACGTCCCGAAACCGTTCTGGGAACTGTTCGCCAAGTTCCAGCACCCCGACGGCAGCTTCGAGACCCACCACACCGTCGACAAGTTCTGGGAGAAAGCCGAGGCCGACGCGGCGCTCGCCGGCACCTCGAACCCGGGCACGGTCAAAGCCGTCACGGCGCGGAAAAACACCCGTAAGCCGCCGACGCCCTACAACACCACCGCCTTCAGCACCGACGCTTCGAGCCGCCTCGGGATCACCCCCGCCAGCGCGATGCGGATCGCCGAGGACCTCTACATGGACGGCTTCATCTCCTACCCGCGCACCGACAACACGGTCTACCCGTCCTCGCTGCCGGTCCGCGAGTTGGTCACCTCGCTCGTGCGGATCAAGGAGTTCTCTGCCGCTTCCGGCCTGCTCGATGGCGAGCTGACCCCGACCCGCGGCAAAAAAGAGACGACCGACCACCCGCCGATCTACCCGACCCAGGCGGTCCACCCGGGGGCCCTCGAGGGACCGAAGAAACGGGTCTACGAACTCGTCGTCCGCCGCTTTCTCGCCACCTTCAGCCCGCCGATGATCACCGAGTCCACGCGCGCCGACATCGAGGCCGGCGACCAGACCTACTTCGTCCGCGGCTCGGTCGTCGTCGACCCCGGCTACGCCGGCATCTACACCTACGCCCGCTCGGCCGACGAGGAGATCCCGAAACTCGAGGAGGGCCAGACCCTGCAGCTGGAGGGCGACCCCTGGATCGTCGGCAAGGAGACCCAGCCGCCCGGCCGCATCTCCCAGGCGAAACTGATCGAGATGATGGAGGAGCGCGGCCTCGGCACCAAAGCCACCCGCGCCGACATCATCCAGAAGCTCTTCGACCGCGGCTACGTCTACGGCAACCCGCCGATTCCGACCGAGACCGGCATCGCCCTCTACGAGGCGTTCAAGAACTACGTGCCGGCGATGGCGACGCCGGAGATGACCGCCACCCTGGAGGCGGAGATGGACCGGATCGCGGCCGGCGAGATGACCAAGGGCGCGGTCGTCGGCGAGAGCCGCGACCTCCTGCACAAGACCTGGGACGAAATCGACGGCGCCCGCGAAGACCTGGCGAAAGTGATCTGGAAAGGGATGGACGAGGACCGCATCCTCGGCCCCTGCAAGGTCTGCGAAGAAGCCGGCCGCACCAAGGAGGACGGCTCGCCGAACATGCTGCGGATCATCCGCGCGAAAAAATCGGGCAAACGGTTCGTCGGCTGCAGCGGGTGGGTTGCCGACGACCCGAGCTCCTGCGATCAGACCTTTCCGCTGCCCCAGCGCGGCGACGTCTTCCGGCTCGAGGAGCGCTGTTCCATCTGCGATCGCACCCCGCGGCTCAAAGTGCAGCCGTTCCGCGGCCGGCCCTGGAACCTCTGCCTCAACGACGACTGCGAGTCGATGCAGGAGATGAAGAAACGCCGGGCCGAGCGGGAAGCGGCCAAAGCCGCGAAAGCGGCGATGGAGAAGAAAGCGCCGCCTAAAGGCGACGAGGACGCCGCTCCCAAAAAAGCCAAAGTCAAAGCCTCGAAAGCCGACACCGCCACCCGCGGTCGAAAACGCGCCAAAGCCGGCGCGAAAAGCTGAGGCCGCCGCCGTTGTTCGTCTCCCTCGAGGGGATCGACGGGTCAGGCAAGAGCACCCAGGCACGCCTGCTGGTCGAGGCGCTCGGCGAGGGCACGGTGGCGATCCGCGAGCCGGGCGGCACCGACGCCGCCGAGCGGATCCGCGAGCTGCTCGCCGATCCCAGCGTCTCCTTGGAGCCTCTGGCGGAGCTGATGCTCTTCCTCGCCGCCCGGGCGGAGGTCACCGAGCGGGTGATCCGGCCGGCCCTGGAGGCGGGGCAGCATGTCGTCGCCGACCGCTTCTCGGATTCCAGCGTCGCCTACCAGGGAGCCGCCCGCGGGCTCGGCGTCGGTGAGGTGATCGGGCTCTGCGAGGCAGCAACCGACGGGCTCTGGCCCGACCTGACGGTGCTGCTGCGGCTCGACCCCGAGACCGGCCTCGGCCGCGCCGAGGGGGACGACCGCTTCGAGCAGGAGGGGCTCGGCCTGCAGCGGGCGGTCGCCGAGGCCTACGAGGAGATCGCCGTGATCGCCTCCGACCGCGTCGCCGTCGTCGATGCCGGCGGCAGTGTCGAGGAGGTCCACGCGCGGGTGATGGAGGCTGTCAATGGCCGGCTCGCCGCTGCTTGAGGCGACCGAGCACCAGGCGCGGGCGCGGGTGGCGCTGAACGCGGCGCTCGCCGAGCCCTCCCACGCCTACCTCTTCCGCGGCCCGCGCGGCTCGGGCAAGCGCGCCGCCGCGCGCTCCTTCGCGGCGGAGATCCTCGCCGACGGTGCCGCCGATCCCGAGGACGCGCGCCGGCGGGCGCTGCTCGACCCCTCGCCCCATCCCGACCTGGTCTGGCTCGCCCCGGCGGGGGCCCAGCACATGGTGGAGGAAGTGCGCGAGCGGGTGATTCGGGCTTCCGCCTACCGACCCTTCGAAGGCGGCAGGCGGGTGTTCGTGATCGAGGCCGCGGAGGCGATGCGCGACGAGAGCCAGAACGCGCTGCTGAAGACGCTCGAGGAGCCGCCGGATTTCGTCCACCTGATCCTGCTCAGCTCCGACGGCGAGGGCCTGCTGGAGACGGTCGCCTCCCGCTGTCAAACCGTCGAATTCGCCCCCCTGCCCGCGGAGGTACTCGAACGCGAGCTTGCCGACGGGACGAAAGTACCCCTATATGGAGGGGAATCGTCCCGTCGGCCTGAGGAGGTCGCCGCCGCGGCCCGGCTCGCCGCCGGGGACCTCGAGCGAGCGCTGCTGCTGCTGAGCGACCGCGGGCGGGAGTTGCGGGCCGAGGCCGAGGGCTGCATCGCCGCCGCCGTCGCCGGCGAGTGCGCGGGCGCTCCCTGGAAGGCGCTGCTCGACCGTGCCCAGGCCGCCGGCGAGGACGTCGAAGCCGCGACCCGGGAAGCGCTGGAGGAGGAAGCGAAGGGCGGCGTCAAACGCAGCGCCAAGGAGATCGGCGACGCGGCCAAACGCGCCGGCCGGCGCCGCCGCACCGAGATCCTCGAGCTCGGCTTCGAGCTCTGCGCTACCTGGTTGCGCGACCTCGCCGCAGTCGGCGCGGGCGCCGAGGAGGTCGTCTTCAACCGCGACCGGCTCGAGCGGCTGCGGGCGCAGGCGACCGACGTCGACGCGGTCGCCGCCCGCCAGGGCGCGGCGCTGGTCCAGGGGACCCGCCGCGGCCTCGAACTGAACGTCAGCGAGGAGTTGGCGTTAGAGGCGCTTTTCTTCCGACTCGAGAGCCTGCTCGGCGGCTGAGCCGTTGCCGTTCGCCGGCCTGTCGGCGGTGCCCCTGCGCGCCTGTTCGATCGCCCGCTCCTGGGCCAGGCGGGTGATCTGGGCCGCCTGGCGGGACATGATCACGCTGAAGTTGAGCGCCAGGCCGAGCAGCAGCAGCAGCACGATCGAGAAGAGGGCGACGTTGGTGTTGCGGACGCCCATCGCGTCGGCCAGCAACTCCAGCAGCCCCGGGAAGGCGGCGCCGGCGAGCATCCCCAGACCGGCGACGAACCAGATCACGCTGTAGCGCTCCTGCAGGCGGTCGCGGCGGATCAGGTCGAGGATCAGGAGCATGAAGAAGATCGCGATCACCGCGGCGACGATCCGCGTCTGCGAGGTGAGGTGGACCTGCGGTTCTGCCTGGGCCGCTGCCAGCGCAAGCGCCCTCATCGCTCCGCCTCCGCCTGGCGGGGCCGGAACTGGCCGACGAGGAGGACGACGAGCCCCTTGAAGATGAAGAAGGCCGAGCGCACCGGCGTCAGGAAGGAGGCGCCGCCGGCCCGCTCCAGCATCCGCACCGGCAGCTCCTCGACCCGCAGACCCTGGCGCACCGCCAACTGCAGCGACTCGATCTCGGCGAAGTCGGGCGAGTAGTGCTGGGAGAAGAGAGCCATCACCCGGCGGTTGGCTGCGCGCATGCCGCTGGTCGTGTCGGTGAAGCGCTGCCGCGTCGCCAGGGTGAGGAAGAAGCGGAAGACGCTGATCCCGATCCGCCGCGAGAAGGTCGGCCGGTAGTCGCCGCTGGAGGCGACGGCGCCCGAGTGGTAGCGCGAGCCGATCACCAGGTCGGCGCGGTCGGCGACGATCTCGTCGAGGAGGCGGACGACCTCCTCCGGCGGGTGCTGGCCGTCGGCGTCGAGGTGGGCGCAGGCGTCGTAGCCGTTGCGCAGCGCGTAGAGGTAGCCGGTCTGCAGCGCCGCCCCCAGGCCCTGGTTGAAGGGGAGGGAGGCGACGAGCGCGCCCGCCTCGCGGGCCCGCTCCGCGGTGGCGTCTCCGGAGCCGTCGTCGACGACGAGCACGTCGGCCTCGGGCAGCGCCTCGCGCACCCCGGCGATCACCGTGGCGACCGAGGCCTCCTCGTTCCAGGCGGGGATGAAGACGAGCGTCCGCACAAGTTCGATTCTCCCATGTAGGCACCCAGATTCCCCGATCCGCCGCGACGAGGGGAGGATTGTGTTAGTAAATCTTCATGACGCGCTCGGATCAGAACCCGGCCGGACCGCCCCCGGGCGCCCCCCGGATCGGGATGCGGCTCTGGCTCACCGGCGCCTTCGCCGCGGTCAGCCTGATCACCGCCGCAGCTGTCTACCTCTTTGGCGACAAGCCGCAGGCGCTGATCGCCGCGGTGTCCGTCGGCGTCCTCGCCGGCCTCCTGATCGCGGTCGCGATCTCCCACCGCGTCGTCGGCCTCGCCCGCGCCGCCGAGGAAATGGCCGGCGGCTCCTTCGACCACCCGCTGAACACCTCCGGGCCGGACGAGATCGGCGACCTCGCCCGCGCCCTCGACTCGATGCGCGCCTCGCTGAAGGAGAGCTTCGGCGTCCTCTCCTCCGACCGCAACAAGCTCGCCGCGATCTTCGACGGGCTCACCGACGTGGTGATGGTCGTCGACTACGAGGGCCCGGTCCGCTTCTCCAACAGCGCCGCCTCGCGCCTGCTCCACGAGTCCGGCCAGCCCCCCGAGGAGGTGCTGCCGCTGCTCCACCGCGCCGCCGAGGTGGGCTTCTCCTCACACCCGGCGCTGCGGATCGGCGACCGCGCCTACGCGATGACCGCCCGCTCGCTGCCCGACGAGCGCGCCGTCCTCGCGGTGCTGCGCGACCGCACCGACGAGCTGCGCCAGGAGCTGGCCGAAGCCGACTTCGTCTCCAACGCCGCCCACGAGCTGCGCAACCCGCTGGCCGGGATCTCCGGCGCGATCGAGGTGCTGCAGAGCGGCGCCAAGAACGACCCCTCCGACCGCGACCATTTCCTCAAACGGCTGGGCGAAGACGCCGAGCGGATGAACCGGCTAACCCAGTCGCTGCTGACCCTGGCCCGGGTCGAGTCGCGCGGAGCGCCGGAGAGCGAACCGGTCGACGTGCCGATGGCGATCAAGGACGTCGTTGCCGCCTGCCAGGCGCCGGCACACGTGGAGCTCGTCGTCGACGTCGAGTCCGATCTCGCCGCCACCGGCGACCCGACGCTGCTGAGGCAGGTGATGATCGGCCTGCTCACCAACGCCTTCAAGAACACTCCTCCCCCCGGCACCGTTACCGTTCGCGGCCGCCACGACAGCGAGGGCCAAGTCATCTTGGAGGTAATCGACACTGGAACCGGCATTCCCGCAGGCGAGCTCGAGCGCGTCTTCGAGCGCTTCTACCGCCGTTCGGAGTCGCGCAAGCAGGAGGGCTTCGGCCTCGGCCTGGCGATCGCGCGGCGGATGGTTGACGTGATGGGCGGCCGGATCGGCGCCGAGTCGGTGGAGGGGGAGGGGAGCACCTTCTGGGTGCGCCTCCCGATCGCGCAACCGAGCCCGACTCCGGTCGCATGAGCAGCGGCCGCATCCTCATCGCCGACGACGAGCCCTCGGTCCGGGACTCGGTCGGCTACGCGCTCACCCAGGAGGGCTTCGAAGTCACCCCGGCCGCCGACGGCGACGAGGCCGCCCAGCTGCTCGGCAACGGCGTCCCCTTCGACCTGCTGATCCTCGACATCATGATGCCGGGCCCATCGGGGCTCGACATCTGTCGCGACGTGCGCTCGCGCAGCGCCGTCCCGATCATCGTCCTCACCGCCAAAGACGCCGAGGTCGACAAGGTGGTCGGGCTCGAGGTCGGAGCCGACGACTACGTCACCAAGCCCTTCTCGGTGCGGGAGCTGCTGGGGCGGGTGCGGGCGCAGCTGCGGCGGCGCGAGCTCGACCGGGCGCCGCTCTCCCAGGCGGTGAAGATCGAGTCCGGCCCGGTCTCGATCGACCTCGTCCGCCACGTCGCCACCGTCCGCGGCGTCCCGGTCAACCTCACCCGCTCGGAGTTCCAGCTGCTGCGGCTGCTCGTCGGCCGCCCGGGCGAGGTCTTCTCCCGCGCCCAGATCATGGAGGAGCTGTGGCAGACCGAGTTCGACGGCGACGAGCGGGCCTGCGACGTGCACATCTCCAACCTGCGCCAGAAGGTCGAGCGCGACCCGCAGAAGCCGGAGCTGGTTCTGACCGTGCGCGGCGTTGGCTATAAGTACAACCCAGACGCCAACTAGGAGAGGGGCCCTATGCCACTGGTACCGATGGTCGTCGAGCAGACTGCTCGCGGCGAGCGCTCATTCGACATCTACAGCCGCCTGCTCGCGCAGCGGATCATCTTCCTCGGCGAACCGGTGACCGAGGACCTCGCCAACCTGATCATCGCCCAGCTCCTGCACCTCGAGGCCGAGGACCCCGAGAAGGACGTCAGCCTCTACATCAACTCTCCCGGCGGCTCCGCCTACGCGGGCCTGGCGATCTACGACACGATGCAGTTCGTCAAGCCCGATGTGCAGACGATCTGTTATGGGATCGCGATGTCGGCCGGGTCGCTGATCCTCACCGGCGGCGCCGCCGGCAAGCGGATGGCTCTGCCGAACAGCCGCATCCTCATCCACCAGCCGAGCGGCGGCTTCGAAGGCCAGTCGAGCGACATCGAGATCCACGCCAAAGAGATCCTCGCCCTGCGCGAGCGGCTCGACCAGATCTACGTCAAGCACACGGGACAGTCGGAGGAGCAGATCCACACCGACATGGAACGCGACAAATTCTTCCAGCCCGAGGCCGCCGTCGAGTACGGCCTGATCGACCGCGTGATCGAGTCGCACGAGTTCCAGGGCGGGGCCGGGATCGGCAGCAACGGCTCCGCGCCGTAGGTCTGCAGCGAGCTCAGTCGCCGAGGCGGCGCCAGGCCCAGAGGCCGGCGGCCGCCGCGGCGCCGCCGGTGACGATGCCGCCGATCCCGGCCGTGCGGGTCTCGGGATGGCGGGCGGAGATGCCGAGCGCGACCGCGTCGGCGACGTCGCAGGCGCTGGAGACGAGGAGTGCGTGGCGCAGCGCCTGGCGGTCGTCGCGGGCCGCCAGGGTCAGGGCCCCGATCGCGATGTCCCTGCCACCGCCCAGTTTCGCCAGCGCCTCGCCGCCTGCGTTGACCTCGCCGAAACCGAGGATTCGCAGCGCCGGGCGCGTTGCGAGGAAGATCCCGACCCCCATCGCGACCCGGCTGGCGCCGATCTGCAGCGCCAGCTGCCGCGCCCTGCGGTCCATCTTCGCTCGCCGGAGCATCGCCCCATACCTACCCACCTGCCGCGATCTGCATCATGGGGGAGTGGCAGAGGGCGACACGATCCTGCGGCTGGCGCGCCGCTTCGAGGCGACGCTGCTGGGCGAGGAGGTGACGGCGTCGGCCCCCAACCCGCGGGGCCGGGCGGCCGGGATCGAACGGCTGAGCGGGCGCGTCCTCGAGGACGTCTGGTCCCACGGCAAGCACCTCGTGCTCGGCTTCGGCGAGGTCTCCCTCCACTGCCACCTGGGGATGAGCGGCGGCTGGCACTTCTACCGGCCGCGTTCTCGCTGGCGCCGGCCTCGGAGTTCAGCCTGGGCGGTCCTCTCCGGCGGCGGCTGGGACGCGGTCCAGTTCGGCGGGCCGACTCTGGAGCTGGGAGCGACGGCGCGCGTGCGGCGCGACCCCCAGCTGACGCGGCTCGGCCCCGACATCCTCGCCGCCGAATTCGACCCCGACGCCGTGGTCGCGGCGATGCGCAGAGATCCCACCCGCGGTCTCGGCGACGCCCTGCTCGACCAGCACCTGGTTGCCGGCATCGGCAACATCTTCAAGAGCGAGGGCTGTTACGACGCCCGGATCGACCCCTGGCGGACGATCGGCGACCTCGGCGACGAGGAGCTGCGCGAGGTCCTGCTCGCCGCCCGCGCCCAGATGCTGGCCGCGGTCGAGGCCGGCGGTCGTCACCGGTTCCGGATCTACAAGCGCCGGCAGAGCGTCTGTCCCTCCTGTCGCGGACCGGTCTCCTCGCGCGGCCAGGGCGACGCCAACCGCACCACCTACTGGTGCCCGCGGTGCCAAAGCTGAGGCGGCGCCGGGCGCAGCCGGCCGCCCCGAAGCCGCGCCCACGCCCGCGCTCCTACTACCTGGTCGCGGGCATCGCGCTCGAGGAGGAGATGGACCGCCTGCGGGCGCTGCCGGTCTTCTCCGACGGGCCGCTCGCGGAGCGGCGCCCCGAGTTGAAAGTGCGCCGCGCCAGCCAGCGCCCCAACCGCCTCGGCTTTGCCGTTCCCAGCGATTTCCGCCTCTCCGTCACCGCCTACCCCGGGATCCGCCGTGGCGACGTGCTCGAGACCCTGCTCCACGAGCTGGTCCACCTCCACGTCGGCCGCGCCAAGGAAGCCCACGGCTGGCACGGTCCCACCTTCAAGCGCGTGCTCAGCCGGGCGGCGCGGGAGGCCTACGGCGTCACCATCCCGATCCCACGAGCCACCCTCCACGGCACCTACGCTGAGGCGATCGAGAAGCTGCTCGGCGAGACCGCAAAAAGGGCTCCTGGAGAACCCTTTTTGCGTTCTCGCGGCTAGCCATCCGCTTCTTCCTCCTCCCACCGCCGCTTCTCGCGCAGGCGGTGGACGAGGAGGACGACGATTACGACCAGGGCCGGCGCGAAGACCGGCAGCGCCACCAGAGCGCTGTGGTGGGCGAGCGGCAGGATCACCTGCCGCCGCCGTGCTGGAAGCTGGCCAGGGCGCGGAGGCGCAGCCGCACTCGTCGGCGGGTTGGCCGCAGCCCCACCGCCAGCCGGTGCAGCGCCCAGGCGAGGAGGACGAGGAGGGAGAGTGCGATCCCGGCCACCGCCGAGTAGGCGAGGGCGGTGACGAGCGGGCTTCCCCCTTTGGCCTCCCGCTGCAGCAGCTGGTGCTCGTCGCCGAAGGTGCGGGTGAACTGCGAGGGAGCCGGGACTTCACCGACCGGGATCGCCTCGTCGCGCGGCAGGTAGATCGGCAGCGCCGTCAGGGAGCTGCCGTCGTGGAGGCGGATCATCGCCTTCCAATTCCCGTGGACCGGGATCGGCTCGGTGCTGCGGTAGACGCCCGGGGCGCTCCGCTTCAGCGGGGCCACCACGAGCCCCCCGCCCTGCCAGGCGGTGACGTCGAACCACTCTGCGTCGGCGGCGGCGTCGGCGGGGTGCAGGCGAACCGTGGCTTCCACCTCGCGGCCGGCGGGGCCGCCGACGTCGCGCAACGAGACCTGAGCGCTGACGCCCTCCTGGGCCGGGGTGTAGAGGCCGTAGGTGACGAGCGCGGCGAGGACGGCGGCGCTGCAGACGGCGGCGCGGCGCAGTTGCGGCGAGCGGGGGAGGGGAATCGGCGAGAGGTGGGCGCCGATCCAGGCGCCTATCGTGGCGCCGGCGATCGCCGCGGCGAAGCCGACGATCGCGGCTTCCGGAAAGGCCGACTCGGGCCAGGGCAGCGGCATCCAGAGCCGCGACCAGGCCCACTCGGCGGCCAGGCCGACGGTCCCGATCCCGATCCCGGCGGCGAGACCGAACCGCAGCGGCCGCTGGGTCGAGACGACGAGCGCGACCGTCTCGACGACGACCGCCTCGGCGATGTAGAGCGGGAAGTGGGGCATCGTCTGGCCCAGCACCGGGCCGACCAGGATCGCCAGCCCGCCGCGCATGAGGATGAAGAAGCCGGCCGCGCCCAGGGCCGCGCCGGGACCGGCGTAGACCCGCGCCAGCACCAGCCCGACGCCGGCCGCCAGCATCAGCAGGATCGGCTGGAAGATCAGCTGGAACTGGGGGACTCCGAAGTCGAACTCGGCCTGGAAGGTCGAGAGGCCGAGCAACAGGCCGCCGGTGAGGGCGACGGCTCGGAGCATCTTCGTGTGGAGAAGCTCTTCCACGGGGGTGTCGGCCGAGGCGTTCGCACGTAACCCCTCGACGGAGAGGACGGCGATCCCGACGAGGGTCATCGCGGCGCCGCCGATCAGCATCAGGTGGGTCGGCCCCCAGAGGGTTACGTCCTGCCCGAAGAGGCGATGCCAGATGTCATCCAGGGGGAAGCCGATCAGCGAGAAGGCGCCGCAGGCGCAGATGAGGACGCCGCCGAGCGGCGCCCACCAGTCGCGACCCAAGCGAATCGACACGGTGCTGGGGCGCTCGCGGGGCAGCACCATCGCGAAGAAGCCAGCGCTGAAGATGCCGAAGAGGCCGGCGAGGATGAAGTAGTGGGCAGGATTGGCGAGCGGCCCGGCGTCGCGCCCGTTGTCGATGTGCAGGGCGATGTCCCAGTACATGCCGACCACCGCGGTCAGCAGCGAGACCGTCGCCACCGCCGACGGGAAGGCAAGCCAGCCCGGCATCCCCGAGGAGCGTTCGCTGAAGTCGGCGACGCGCTGGAGGATCTTGACCCGGCCGGTGCGATGCCCGAGCCCGAGGAAGAGAAGGGCGGCGGTGAGCAGCGACGCCGCCGTGGTGGCGATCACGATTTGCGCGATCTCGGCCCCTCCGGCGGGAGGAGCGGTCGCGGCGAGAATCGTTCCGAAGTCGAAGTTCATAGGAGGAAGTCCTTATGAGTGGAAGTGGATTGCAAGAAGCTTGTTCCCTCATTAAACGTTACCTCAAACGAGGTTACATTCAGAATGTAGACTCATCACATGGCGAAAAAGCCTGCAGATAGCCCGGATCCGGCTGCCGCCGAGGCGAATCTCACGGTCGAGCAGCTCGCCTACGAGACCGGGATGTCGGTGCGGAACATCCGCAACCACCAGTCGCGTGGGCTGCTGCCGCCGCCCGAGGTCCGCTCCCGGGTCGGCTATTACGGCCCCGCGCACGTCGCCCGCCTGCGATTGATCCAGGAGATGCAGGGGGAGGGCTTCAAGCTGAGCGCGATCTCCCGGCTGATCGGCGAGCACGGCGAGGACGCCGACCGCTTCGTCGGCCTGCGCCAGGCGGTCACCGCCCCCTTCGCGACCGAGTCCCCCGAGGTCTACAGCCGCGAGGAGCTGGTCGAGAAGTTCGGCGCCGACGACGACAAGCTGATCGAGAAAGCGAAAAAGCTGGGCCTCCTCGTCGATCTCGGCGAAGAGCGCTACGAAGCCCCGAGCCCGGCCCTGATCCGCGCCGCCGAGGAAGTGCTGGCGATGGGGATCGAGCTTCCCGCCGCCCTCGCCGCGATCGAGAAACTGAACCGCAACGCCCAGTCCTCCGCTCGCACCTTCGTCGACCTCTTCGTCGAGAAGGTCTGGAAGCCCTTCGACGACGCCGGCCGCCCCGAGGAGGGCTGGGAGGAGATCATCGCCGCCATCGGCCGCCTCCGCCCCCTCGCCTTCGATGCACTCAACGCCACCTTTCGCCTTACCCTCACCACCGAAATCGAGAAAGCCTTCGGCGAAGTCCTCGAACGGCGCCAGAAGCGGAAATAGATCGCGGCTTGGATGGCGAGGGAGCTCCAACCCGCCGCCGCCCAGCAATAGCAGCGATTGTCACAAATTCACTATCTCCGAAGGCCCGCTGGCACCTCAAGTACGCTTGTATTCGCAACCGAGGGAGAGCACCGCTGCCTCGGAACCAATCGTTTACGAACAGATATCAGATGGATCTCAGGGAAAGATAGAGCGAGGGGAGCTCCGAATGTCGTTAGAGAAGCCGCCGCCGACACTCTCCGTGGGGAGCCCTCTGGATCGGGTCTTGAAAGCGCTGAACCATCCCTTGCGTCGGCGCATCTTGCGGGAGCTGAGTCGAGGCCCGGCAAGTGCAAGCTCCCTGGCCAAGGTGTTCGACGAGGAAGTCGGCGCTGTCTCGTACCACCTGAACCAGGTTCTGGCGAAGGAGTGCGGTGTGGTGAGGCTCGTGGAAGAGGTGGCGCGGCGCGGGGCCCTGGAAAAGGTTTGGGGGCTGAACCAAGCGATCTGGAAGGAGGTGATGACCACTCCCGAGCTCGCCGGCGCAGACTGCAAGCTGCTTCCTCTCGAGGTCGACGAGCCCACTTGGCAGGAGATCTGTGCCGCTCGGCGAGACTTCCAAGATAGGATCGCCGCCGCTGTCGAGGCAGGTCGGAGCTACTCGGGAAGCTCGGATCAGGCTTCCACGCAGCGCGTGATCGTCGGAGTGGCGGCGTTCGCTAGCTGCGGACGGGCCGCAGCATCTCACTGAGCACGATCGACAGCTCCTCGACGGCGTTCCGAAGTTCCTCAGGCGCTTCTCGCACCAGCGCGCTGGATATTGCCTGGTCGACCGCTCCTACGATAAATTCCGCTGTCATTGGAGGTGGAGAGTGGCGAGACTCGTTCTCGCGGCACGTGCGGTCGATCGCACGGGAGAGGCGCTCTACAACTTCTCGACGCGTCGCCAGGGCGGCTTCGCCTGCCACGTGGACCTCGATGAACAGCGCCTTGGCGAGGGCGGGCTCTTCGGCCACGAGATCCGACAGCATGCTCAGAGCGGTTTCGCATCTGGTTCGTACCGGTTCATCTGCTTCGATGACCCCGAGCAGCCGCTGGCTCAGGCGATAGATCTCGTCTTGATAGGCGAGGACAAAGCAGTCCTGCTTGTCGGTGAAATGCAGGTAGAACTGAGACCTGTAACTGCCGCAGTCCTCGAGCACGCTGCGGACCGATACGTGGCGAAGTCCATGCTCGCCCGCCTGCGTGAGCATCGACTTGAATATCCGGCCGCGTACCTCGGTTCGGCCGGTATCGCCTTGGTCGCCGGTTGTACCTTCCCGTGTTTTTTTCTTGCCCGCCTCGCGACGTTGCCGTTCCATCGCATCCCCGTATGCGGCCGTTCATTTAAAACACACCCCGGCTACTTGGAGACTGTATCAATTCTCTATGTAGACGATTACTTCGCCACGGGCGAGGGATCTGCGGTCTCCAATTTGCGACGGTGCCTGCTAAATCCTTCGATATTCTCGGCCCATGGTGTCGCTTCCCGACCATCTTGCTGCGGCTCCGGTGGGAAAGGAACAACTTCCACGGGCGGTGATGGCGCAACATCAACGCCGACGCCTTCTCGCTGCAGCGGAGGCCGTTTTTTCCGACCGAGGCTTCGCCGGCACTACGGTCGAGGATCTGGTGGCTGCCGCCGGAATCGGTGTGGGCAGCTTCTACGGACTGTGCGAAGGGAAGGAAGAACTTCTCCTCGTTCTCTTCGACGATGCGCTTCGCGATGCAGAACAGTCGATCTCCGAGGCTATCGACGGGGCATCGGCATCTTCGTGGGCCGACAAGGTCTGCGTCGGCTTGGGCGAGATGCTCCTACTGATCTCGAAGGAGCCCTCGCGCGCTCGACTCGTCCTGATCGAGGTCCAGACCGCTGGGGTCGACGCATTCCGGCGCTACGAGACTGTTCTGGGTGCCGCGGCGCAGTTCCTCGCGTCCGGCAGGGAGACCGAGGTCGCACCGCCGCGACTGCCCGCCAGCCTGGAGCAGACGACTGTCACGGGAATCGCCTGGCTCCTGCACCGCTACCTCAGCCTCGGCAAGGCAGCTTCGGTTCCCGACTTGTTCGAGGAGCTGGCGCAGTTGGCGCTGGAGCCTTACCTGGGCGAGGATGGGGCACGGGAGTCGATCTCCCAGCACCTGGTAGCCCGCTCCGCTCAACCAGCCGGATAGCTAGTGCTTTCGGGGGCGCGGACGTATGAGCGCCGCCGTGGCGGTTCAAAGGCGCCGGCTTCTGAAGGCGACCACGGCAGCTGTTGCAGCCGTTGGTTATGAGGGTGTCGACCTCGGGCTGATCCTCCGGTCCGCGGGAGTCTCCGAAAGCCGGTTCGGGCGAAACTTCGTCAGCAAGGACGACTGCTGCCGTTGCGCCTTCGAAGAGGTGTGCGATCACTTCGATCGCTACATGACTGCGGTCTACGTCAGAAGGGCACCGGCGAGGGTCAAGGTCTCGGCGGCCGCCTATGCGGCAGCCAGGTATTGCCGTGACTTCGAACAGCAGGTGCGCTTCGGCGTTCAGGTCCACGCGCGGTACGGCAACTCGAGGCGCGCCAGAGACTCTCTGCGGCTGCACTTGGCACAAGTTGACGTTCTGCGCCGCGAGGTTCAGACCTCTCGCCGCGTAGCGAAGGTGGCGCCGGAGCTGTGCGTCGGCTCGTTCCTCGGCCATGGTCAGATCGGATGCTTCAGGACAGCTATCGGAACTCGAGCACTCGATCCCTTCGCTCCTCAGCTACGCCTTTGGCGTTTACTTCGGGACTGCTCGGGCGAACGAGATCCTGTCGGGACACGGCCCCTCTGACCGATGAGAGAGGCGCTCAAGGACCTGTAAATCAATTTATTCCCGTAAGGCAATCAGAGATGTAGATAAGGTCCAAATGTAGCTATCTTGGGAGGGTGCCCAAGAGCCTCAGAGCAGAGGATGCCTCGGGCCTGCCTCGTCTACCTCCGGGAAGGCACGGTCTAGAGCGGGAATTCGTCGTCAAAAACCAGCGTGACCGCCTGACCGCCGGAATCATCGCCGTGGTGGGGGCGCGGGGATACCATTCCGCCACCATCAGCCAGATCTGCGCGTCTGCGGGGGTTTCCCGTCGAACCTTCTACAGCTACTTCCAGAGCAAGGAAGAGTGCTACCGAGAGGCTTTCGACCGGATCGGGCAGCACCTGGACCATGTCATGGAAGAGGCGGCAAATCGTATTGACGGAGATTGGCCGGCTCAGGTGCGGGCGCGACTGGTGGTGCTCCTGGAGACCTTCGCCGCCAATCCAGACCTGTTTCGGTTCATTTGGATCGCCCCGCTGCGGGCCGGGGAAACGATCTCGACCTTGCCTCAGGATGCTCTGGAGCGGCTGCTGCGAGCGTTGCTCAGTGGTAAGCCGTCCGCGAATCTACGCCAGGCCTCCGAGGTCGTGGAGCATTCGATGGCGGGCGGCATGATGGGGCTGATCGCCTCTCGGGTGGAAAGCGGCCGAGGGGACGATCTGCCCGACCTCCTGCCGGACCTGGTGGAGCTGTTTCTGACCCCCTACCTAGGGAGAACGCACGCAGAGCAGGTGGTCTGATGGTGAAGCCGACGCCCGGACTTGAACCGGGGACCCCTTCATTACGAATGAAGTGCTCTACCAACTGAGCTACGCCGGCGGGCTTCGGGGATTGTAGAGACGGAGCGGGTTTCGGTTCCGTCGCGGCGGCCGGGGATGATCCGCCCGTGGCAGCGGGGACGGCGGCGAAGCAGCGGGGCGAGAACGAGGTGGAGTTCGGCCGCATCGTCGCCTTCAGCGACGGCGTCTTCTCGATCGCGATCACGTTGCTGGTCCTCAACATCGGGATCGACAAGGGCCTGACCGAGGGGCAGATCGACAACGCCCTCTGGGGCCAGCGCGACACCTTCTTCGCTTACGCGATCAGCTTCGCGGTGATCGGCCGCTTTTGGCTCGTCCACCACCGATTCTTCTCCGAAGTCAAGGCCTTCGACGGGCGGCTGATCGCGATCAACTTGGTCTACCTGGGGGCGATCGTGCTGATCCCCTTCAGCAGCGAGCTGCTGGGGGAGTACGGGGGGACGACGACGGCGGTCGCCTTCTACTCGGTCAACCTCGCGACGGTCGTCCTCTTGGGCCTGCTGATGCACATGGACGCCCGCCGCCGCGGGCTGACCAGGATCGACGACCGAAGCCACCTCGAAACGCAGATCCGCAGCAGCTACATCGCCGGCATCTTCCTGCTCTCGGTCCCGCTCGCGATCTTCGCGCCGGACGTCGCTCCCTACCTCTGGCTGGTCCTCTTCATCGACCCCTCCTCGCGCCTGGCGCGGCGTTCAGGGGCGGACGGTGAAGGAGATCGAGCGGCCGGGCTTTGAGCAGGAGGTCGACCAGCCGCGGTCGCTGACCACGCTCTGGCAGCGGTAGTCGCCGACCGAGCAGCCCCAGCGGGAGGCTCCCGCCCGTCGCTGGCAGTCCGGGTTCCGCGCCCATTCGGCCCGCACCTGAGGGGTCGCCGCCGCGGCGTCCTGCGGCCCCGTGCTCGCTCCCGTCGTCTCCCCGCCCGAGCCGCCGCAGCCGCCGAGCAACAGCGTCAGCGCGAGGATCACGGCGAGGGGAGCAGCGGACCGCATGCGCCGCAACCTACCCGTCGGCGACCTCCTCGTGCGGCAGCTTGCCGCAGATCGGGCACTCCGGCTCCGGCGTCACCGGCTCCCTTTTGACCTCCATCGTCCGCAGGTCGGTGATGTGGGCGACCCCCTGCGTCGCCGGGCGGCTCAGCCCGGTCAGCAGGTGCATCGCCTCCATCGCCACCTGGCCGCCGATCAGGCCGCATGCCGGTCCCAGGGTCGCCGCCGGGCTCGGTTTGGCCCGTCGCTGTTCGACGGCGACGTCGAAGAGCGGGTATTCGCGCCGGTAGCCGATCTCCTGGCAGACGAAGCAGCCCGTCTTGCCCGGCACGTAGAGCGGCCCGACCCGGGCGATCGGCGGGAAGTGGCTCATCGTGATGTACGGGATACCGGCGGCGAAGCAGGCCGAGTTGCACCAGCGCTCGATCTCGTGCGCCGGCCAGTCGGCGGCGTCGATGACGATGTCGGCGCCGTCGATGAACTCGGCGATGTCTTCCTCCCCCTCCAGCCGCCGCGCCTCCGTGGTGATCTTCGCCGCCGAGTTGAAGGCCCGCAGGCGCGCCGCCGCGCACTCGACCTTGAGCAGGCCGACGTCGGCCTCCGTGTAGAGGATCTGCCGGTTGAGGTTGCTGACCTCGACCCGGTCGCCGTCGATCAGCCACATCTCGCCGACCCCGGTGCAGGCGAGGGCCCAGGCCGACCAGCCGCCGAGGCCGCCGACCCCGAGCACCGCGACCTTTGCCTCCCGCAGCCGCCGCTGGCACTCCGAGGGGGTGACCTCCCCGCCGATGTCGCTGAAGTAACGCAGCTGGCGGTCGAACCGCTCCAGCTCGGCGGCGGGCACGAGCTCGTCGTCGGCGGCGTCCTCTACCACCTCCAGCTCCTGCAGCTGCGCCATCAGGTCGTCCACCTCCTTGGCCCCGAACTCCTCACGCAGCTGCTCCAGCGTCCGTTCGCCGTCGACGGCGGCGAGCAGCCGCCGTTCCTCCGCGTCGGGCTGCTCGATGCGGATGTCGTTCTCGGCGCTCGGGCGCAGGAGATAGACGTCCCCATCCGGCGTCTCGATCTCCTCCGTGGTCCGCTTGATCCGTGGCCTGCGCAATTGCTCCCCCTCTAGCTCGATAGCCCAAGAGAGACCGGCCGAGCAGGGGGGAGGGTTTCTAGTTCAGGAGAGTACGAGCGCGTTCGAAGATCGCGTCGGTCATCGGCACGGTCAGCTTGCCCGTGAAGGTGTTCTGCTGGCTCGGGTGGTAGCAGCCGAGGAGCAGCCAGCGGCCGACCTCCGCCTCGGCCCCGTGGCCGAATTTCGGCCGCGGCCGCGGCACCTCCTCGCCGAGGGCCCTGGCGGCGCGGAGGAAGCCGTCCCACCCGAAGGAGCCGAGGGCGACCAGGACCTGGCAGCGCTCCAGCAGCCCCAGCTCCCGCCGCAGGTAGGGGAGGCAGGTGTCGCGCTCCTGCGGCGTCGGCTTGTTCGCCGGCGGGGCGCAGCGGACGGTGGCGGTGATGTAGGCGTCGCGCAGCTCGAGGCCGTCGTCGCGCCAGTCCGAGGTCGGCTGGTTGGCGAAGCCGGTCCGGTGCAGGGAGGCGTAGAGCCAGTCGCCGGAGCGATCGCCGGTGAACATCCGGCCGGTGCGGTTGGCGCCGTGGGCGGCCGGGGCGAGGCCGACGATGCCGAGGCGGGCGTCGGGGTCGCCGAAGCCGGAGACCGGGCGTGCCCAGTACTCCTGACCGCGGTAGCGGCGCGGCGGGTTCGCCGCCTGCTCCTCGCGCCACTCGACCAGCCGCGGACAGAGGCGGCAGCGGTGCACCTCCCCGGCCAAGGCCGCGAGCGCCTCGGCGCGGTCTGAGCTCATAGGCTTGGCTTCCTCGTCATGGCACCGAACCGAATCATGCGCGGTCGCCGCATGCGCCGCGCCCTCGCCCTCGGCGCCCTCGCCGCGGCCCTGGCCACCGGGATCGCTTCCTGCGGGAGCAATGGAGACGGCGGCACCGCCGATCGCGAGGGCGACCTCGCCGTCCTCAACGAGATCCTCGCCCGGCAGCTCGCCGCGGTCGACGCCTACGGCGAAGCGCTGCCGCTGGTACGTGGTCCCGCCCTCGCCATCGCCCGCCGCTTCCGCGCCCAGGAACAGGAACACGTCGACGCGACGACGAAGACGATTCGCGGCCTGGAAGGGGAAGCCGACCCGCCGCCCGAAACGGTCGAAGCCGGCGAGCTGAAGAGCGCCGAAGACGCGTGGCGCTTCCTCTACGAGCTGGAAAGCGCGACGATCGACGCCGAGCTGAACGCCGTCGCGCGGCTGACGATCGGCTGGCCGCGACCGCTGGTCGCGGCGATGGCCGCCAACCAGGCGCAGCGATTGGTCCTGATCCGCCGCGCGCTCGGCGCCGCGCCGGCGGAGAGCGTCCCCGAGGCCTTCGAGACCGGTGAAACGGCCGCTCCAGAGGAGATGATGAAGCCATGACCGCGCCCCTCTACGCCGTCGGACGCTTCTGCTCCCGCCACCACTGGCCAGTGATCGGGATCTGGGTCGCTCTCGCGATCGCGCTGCTCGCGATCGGCCACTCCGCCGGCAGCAAGACCAGCGAAAACCTCACCCTGCCCGGAACCGATTCGACCACGGCCACCGAACTGCTCGAAGACGACTTGCCCGAGCAGGCCTACGGCAGCAACCCGCTGGTGATGGAAGCGCCGCGGGGCGAGCAGCTGACCCAGCCGCGGTACGCGGCCGCGGTGGCCGAAACGGCGAAGCGGCTGAACGCGCTCCCAGACGTCAACTCCGCGGTCAGCCCGCTCAGCCCCGAGGGGGCCGCCTTCCTCAGCGAGGACAAGTCGATCGGCTACTTCCCGGTGGTGCTGGCGATCGGCCCGGGCGAAATCGACGAAGGAGAAGCCGAACGGATCCTCGACGCCTCCGCACCGGCGAAGAAGGCGGGGCTGCAGACGGCGATCGGCGCCTACGTCGGCCAGCAGCTCTCGAAGCCGGCGACGGAGACCAGCGAGGCGATCGGGCTGGCGGCGGCGGTGATCATCCTCCTCTTCGCCTTCGGTACGGCTACGGCGATGATGCTGCCGATCGTCTCCGCGGTGATCGGCCTCGCCTGCGCGCTCTCGATCATCCGCCTGCTCGAGCACGTGCTCGAGGTGCCGGGGGTGGCCTCGACCCTGGCGACGATGATCGGCCTCGGAGTCGGCATCGACTACGCGCTCTTCATCGTCACCCGCCACAAACTGCAGCTGGCCGACGGGATGGAGCTGCGCGAGTCGATCGCGCGAGCGACCGCGACCGCCGGCGGCGCGGTTGTCTTCGCCGGCTTCACGGTCGTTATCGCCCTCTGCTCGCTCGCCTTCGCCGGGATCCCGCTGGTATCGACGCTCGGCTTCACCGCCGCGGTCGCCGTGGTGGTCGCGGTCGGCGCCGCTACGACGCTGCTGCCGGCGATGCTGGGCGCCCTCGGCCCCCACATCAACTCGCTGCGCGTGAGGCTCGGCAGGACCCACCCCGACGACAAGGAGCCGCACGGCTGGCGCCGCTGGGCGGAGTGGGTCAGCGAGCGGCCCTGGACCGCGACCGTGGTCGCCCTGGCGATCCTCGTCGTGCTGGCGCTGCCGGTCTTCCAGCTGCAGCTCGGTCAGAACGACATCAGCGCCCTGCCGGAGGAAACCACCTCGCGCCAGGCCTACGACTCCCTCAACAAGGGATTCGGGCCGGGCGTCAACGGCCCGCTCCTGATCGCCTCGGAATTCTCCTCGCCCGAGGAAGCCGAGCAGGTGCTGCCGAAGCTGGAGAAGGCGGTCGGGGGCGCCCCCGACGTCGCCGCCGTCACCGAACCCTCGCTCGACAAGTCCGGCACCGCCGCTGTCTTCACGGTGATCTCGAAATCGGAGCCATGGGCGGACGAGACCGTCGAGCTGGTCGAAAGCCTCCGCGAGACGCAGATCCCGGCGGCGCTGCAGGGGACGGAGGCCAGCTCCTACGTCGGCGGCCAGACCGCCGGCTACATCGACCTCGCGAGCCAGATCAGCGACAAGCTGCCGCTGATGATCGCGATCGTCGTCGCCCTCAGCTTCATCGTCCTGCTCGTCGCCTTCCGCTCGCTGCTGGTCCCGGTCAAGGCGGCGGCGATGAACCTGCTCTCGGTCGCCGCCGCCTACGGCGTCGTCACCGCCGTCTTCCAGCTCGGCTGGGGCGTCTCGCTGATCGGCCTCGACCACGCGATCCCGATCGTCTCCTTCGTGCCGCTGCTGATGTTCGCGATCCTCTTCGGTCTCTCGATGGATTACGAGGTTTTCCTGCTGACGCAGATGCGCGAGCACTACGAGGAGTACGGCGACGAGCGGCGGGCGGTGGTCGAAGGCCTGGCCAACACCGGCCGGGTGATCACCTCGGCAGCGGCGATCATGGTCTGCGTGTTCACCAGCTTCGTCCTCAGCGGCAACCCGGTGGTGAAGGAGTTCGGCGTCGGCCTCGCGGTGGCGATCGCGATCGACTCGACCCTCGTCCGCTGCCTGCTCGTACCGGCGGTGATGGTTCTGCTCGGCAAGCGCGCCTGGTGGCTGCCGCGCTGGATGGACCGGCTGCTGCCGAAGATCAGCATCGAGGGCGAGGAGTACTTCGCGAACAAGGATGCCGCCGGTGTTCCCGCTCAATCTGCCTAACGCGCTGACGCTCCTCCGCATCCTCGCCGTGCCGGTGGTGGTGGTCGCACTCCTGGGCGAGACCGCCAACGGCGACGCCCTCGCCGCCGGCGTCTTCGCCCTGGCGGCTGCGACCGACGGCCTCGACGGCTACTTCGCCCGCTCCCGCGGCTCGATCACCACCTTCGGCAAGCTGATGGACCCGCTCGCCGACAAGCTGCTGGTCACCGGGGCACTGCTCTCCCTCGTCTCCCTCGGGCGGCTCGAGGCCTGGGTGGCGATGGTGATCATCGCCCGCGAGGTCGCGGTCACGATCCTGCGCACGATCGCCGCCGAGCGCGGCATCGTCATCGCCGCCAGCTGGCTCGGCAAGCTGAAGACCGTCCTCCAGATCGCCGCCATCATCGCCCTCATCGCCACCAACCCGGCCCCCTTCTGGGTCGACGCCCTCGTCTACGTCGCCATCGCGGTCACCGTCATCAGCGGCTTCGACTACTTCTTCGGCCTGCGCCGCCGGATCGAGGCCCTGGAGCGCGAACGGGCCGCCCGGAAAGCAAAACCGGCGGCGTAGGTGGGGAGGGGTCCGGTGGGGGTCGCTGGGAGCACCTCCGCCGCGTGAGTCGTGGATGGGCTGACGCCTCCCGCGTCTAGGCGCGGCTCCATGCTCAGTACCCAGCGACCCCCACCGGACCCCTCCAACGATCGAGCTCTGGGAGACGTCTCAGGGTTAGCCCTCTCTTATAAAAAAGCTGGGTGACCTCGGCCGTCCCGACAACACGTGCGGGAGGGAGGGAGCGGGGTACCCCTGCGAGGTACTCAGCATGGAGCCGGGCCAGCTACGCCTGAGGCGTCAGCCAAATACAGATCTCCCGGCGGAGGTGCTCCGAGCAGGGGTACCCCGCTCCCTCCCCACTACGCGCTCGGTGCCTCGAGCCACTCCCGCATCGTCACGTGGTGCGCGCGGTGCTCGCCGCTCTCGATCTCCGCCCGCAAGTCGCCCAGCGTCCCGTAACGCTCGGCGACGACGTTGTGGCGGTGGATCGTCTCCAGGTTCTCCTGGCGCGCCATCACGAAGGTCTGCTCGGGGAGGTCGGTGTAGCCCTCGACCACCTGGCGGACCATCTCGCGGACGCAGTCCTCGACGAAGCGCGGGTTTTCGTGGGCCTTGACGACGACGGAGCGCTCGTCGGTGCGCTTCATCAGCTCGTAGATCTCCGAGCTCATCGAGCTCTCGACGATTCGCAGCAGCTCGGGTGCCTCGATCCAGGCCGGGCCGCCCTCGGGGCAGCCGACGTAGAGGGTGCCGATGCCGCGCTGGTTGTGGGTGGCGACGGGGACGAGCTCGAGGATCCGCCCGATCTCCTCCTCGCCGAAGCCGTCGCCGGCGAGGCGCTCGCGGGCGAGGGCGGCGACCGCTTCCTGGGCGCAGGGGCAGGCGGTCATCCCCTGGGCCTCGACGCCGGTCAGGGTGCGGGTGCCGCGGGCGGAGGCGACTGCGGTCCCGTAGAGGACGTAGATCTCCTGGGTGCTCTTGCCGGTTTCCGGCGTCTGCACCGTCTCGGGGTAGTGGGCCTTGATCGAGACCTCGGCCCGCTCGCCCCCCTGGCGCTCGCGCACCTTCTCAGCGACGTGGGCGGCCAGCACCTCGGCCTTGAAGGCCTCGCCGAGGACGACCTCGTCGATCGCCTCGCCGACGATCTCCTCGAAGCGGGACATGTGGACGCCGGCCTGCTGCGGGTTGAGGTCGACGAAGCACTCGAAGTTGGCGTAGAAGAGGTTCTCCTCGCCGTCGGCCTTGACCCGGATCACCTTGTCGACGCCGGTGACCCCGACGCGGGAGAGGCTCACCTGCGTCGCCGGCAGGGCTGCCTGGACGTCGGGGGTGGTCGCAGTGGCGGTCGTCTGACTGGCCATCGGCTAACGAATAGTAAGCAACTGAGCACACGGGCCGGGGTGACGAACTCTCTCCGGACGTTGGAGAGATTTTTCCGCCTATAATCCGTCGCGGTCGGAGCGTCAGGGCCGGCCGCCGAATTGGGGAGAGGGTGAGCGGCGCAGTGAGCATCGAACCGTTGGAGACCGCATCCGACGTCATCGAGCGCGACCAGGAGACGAGCCCGATCGGAGAGATCGAGGAGCTCCAGGGCCTGATCGCGACCGGTCGCGAGCGCGGCTACCTCACCTTCGAGCAGATCTCCTCGACACTCGAGGAGGTGGAGATCACCAAGGAGCAGGTGACCCAGCTGCACGCCCACCTCGTCGAGCACGGGATCGACGTCATCGCCGAGGACGGCGTCAGCGCTTACAAGGCCCAGCGCGGCGGCGAGAGCGCTTCTGCGAAGAAGGAAGAGCTGGACCTGACCGTCGAGCCGAGCCTCGACTCGCTGCGCCTCTACCTGCGGGCGATCGGCCAGGTCGACCTGCTGACCGCGCAGCAGGAGGTCGAACTGGCGAAAAGGATCGAGCGCGGCGACATGCTGGCGAAGCGGCAGATGGTCGAGGCCAACCTGCGCCTCGTCGTCTCGATCGCGAAAGGCTACTTGGGCCGCGGGCTCAGCTTCCTCGACCTGATCCAGGAGGGCTCGCTTGGGCTGATCCGGGCGGTGGAGAAGTTCGACTACCGCCGCGGCTACAAGTTCTCCACCTACGCGACCTGGTGGATCCGGCAGGCGGTGACGCGGGCGATCGCCGACAAGGCGCGGACGATCCGCATCCCCGTCCACATGGTCGAGAAGCTGAACCGGGTCGCCCACGTCGAACGGCAGCTGGTGCAGAAGCTGGGGCGCGAGCCCGAGCCGGCGGAGATCGCCGAAGAGCTGCGCTGGCCGGTCTCAGATGTGCGGGACATCCTCCGCGTCGCCCAGCTGCCGGTCTCCCTGGAGAAACCGGTGGGGGACGAGGACGAATCGGAGCTGGGCGACTTCGTCGCCGACGACGCGGTGCTGGAGCCGTTCGAGGAAGCGAGCGAGCACCTGCAGAAGGAGGGCGTGAAAAGGGCGCTGGAAGCGCTGCCCGACCGCGAGCGGCGGGTGATCGAACTTCGCTACGGCCTCGCCGGCACCGAGCCGCTGACGCTGGAGGAAGTGGGCCGCACCTTCGGCGTCACCCGCGAGCGGATCCGCCAGATCGAGAACAACACGCTGAAGAAGCTGAAGCGCCTTCCCGAGGCCCAGATGCTTCGGGAAGCTTCCTAGCCGCTACCGCGGTTCTAATACGAAGACGCCGACCTCGCGGTCCAGCTTCGACTCGTAGAAATCCCAGCCCTCGTACTGCTCCATGCTGCGGCGCCAGAGGTCGGCCCGCTCCTCGCCCTCGGCCAGGCGGGAGCGGACGGCGACCCGCCTGCGCCCGACCTCGACCTCGGCCTCGGGGTCCGCCCGCAGGTTGAGCGACCAGGCCGGGGTCTTGGCGTTGCCGGCGTTGGTGTTGATGACGACGAAGCGCTCGCCGTCGGCGACGTAGAGGACCGGCGCCGTTCGGGGCTGCCCGGACTTGCGGCCGGTGGTGGTGAGCAGGAGGACCGGACCGCCTCCGACCCTGCCGCCGAGGCGGCCGCCGCTCAGCCGGTAGAGGGGGGTGTTGAGCTTGCCGACCAGGCGCAGCCCGTTCGCGCCCAGCGAATGGGAGAGCCGGGAGTAGAAGCGGTCGCTCGGCACCGCGTGAGTATCCCATCGCGCCCAGCTACAGTGGGGACGATGGCCGCGCCCCACCCCTTCCGCCGCGCCGCCGAGAGCAAGGACATCGACCTGCTCAGGGAGACGCTGCACGAGGACGTCGTCCTCCACAGCCCCGTCCTCTTCCGCGGCTTCGAAGGCCGCGACACCGTTGTCACCGTGATCTCCCATGTCGCCGCCACGTTGGAGAACTTCTCCTACACCGACGAGCTCGCCGAAGGGGACACCGTCGTCCTCCGCTTCAAAGCGACCGTCGGCGACCGCGAGCTCGAGGGCATCGACTTCCTCCAGCTCGACGACGAAGGCCGCGTCCGCGAGCTGACCGTCTTTATGCGCCCCTTCTCCGCCCTCAACGCCTTCAACGAGCAGATGAAGGCGAGACTCGAAGCGTCGGAAGGTTAGACTTCTCCCCCTCAACTCGGGGGAGTGTCCGAGTGGTTAAAGGAGAGGCGCTGTAAACGCCTTGGCTATGCCTACGCAGGTTCGAATCCTGCCTCCCCCACTGCCACCTCAAGTGCCGCCCCCGGCCCTTTCCACGGCCGGGGAGGCTCCACCTCGTACTCGGAGTATTTGGGTCCGCCCAGGCAGATTCCGCTACGCCCATTTACATCGGCCGCTGGGATGAACCAACAGCGCCAGTCGCCGACGACCACAAAGAGGTAGTCGAACCGAGATTCCTCGAGCTTCTTGATGACCCCGTTCCAGCTCTGGTTGCCTCCGCGCGTACAGGTCGCGACGACCCATCGCTCCCGTTGCCAGCAGGTCGAGGTCTTCACCTGGATGCGCAAGAGCTTTCCCTCGCGCTGCGCAAGCAGATCGCAATCTGGGCTATGACCGAACGGGACCCACACACCGTAGCCCTCCTGCATCAGCCACGCGGCGGCGATTCCCTCGCCGATGTCGCCTTGCCTACGGGGATTCACTTGCCGGAGATCCATAGGAAGAGCATTGCACTTGCCTCAGACAGAAACTTTCGGTTCGGGATCCCGAATCGGTCGCCTGCCAAGATCTCTCTGTGCTCGAGAACCGCGTGATCGCTGTCGCCGGGGTGGGAGGTGGGCTTGGCCCCGTCGTGGCCCGGCAGCTGGCCGAGGCGGGCGCGACCGTGGCCGGGACCGACCGCTCGCAGGAGACGCTCGACTCCATCGCCGCCGACCTCGGCCTTCCGCCCGAGCGTTGGGACGGCCGTAGCGCCGACCTCCTCGACGAGGAGGCCGCCCGCGCCTGGTGCGCCGCGCTCGTCGAGCGCTTCGGGCGCGTCGACGGGCTCGTCCACCTGGTCGGCGGCTGGCGCGGTGGGCAGCCGCTGCAGGAGGCGCCGCTCTCGGACTGGGAGCTGCTGCACGACCTGCTCGTCCGCACGGTCCAGCACACCACGCGCGCCTTCCACGACCAGCTCGCCGCCAGCCCCCACGGCCGCTTTGTCCTCGTCTCCTCAAAGCAGGCGCAGGCGCCTACCGCCACCAACGCCGCCTACGCCGCGGCCAAGGCGGCCGCCGAGGCTTGGACCCTCGCCCTCGCCGACGGCTTCGAAGGCAGCGACGCGACCGCCAACATCGTCGTCGTCGACGCGATCCTGACGCCGCGCATGCGGGAGGAGGACCCCGGCGAGGGCTTCCCCACCTTCACCCCGGCCGAGGATCTCGCCGCCGCGATCGCATTCCTCTGCTCGGACGCGGCGAAAAAGATGAACGGGCAGCGTCTGCCGCTTACCATGGGTCGATGAGCAGCCGGAAAGGGCAGAACGCCAAGCCCGACGGCAAGATGACGATCGGGGAGCTGGCGCGGCGGACGGGGATGACGATCCGCAACATCCGCGCCCACCAGACCCGCGGCCTCCTGCCGCCGCCAGAGGTCCACGGCCGCACCGGCTACTACAACGAGGACCACGTCGCCCGGATCGAGCTGACCCGGGAAATGCAGGCCGAGGGCCTCAACCTCGAGGCGATCCGCCGGGTGCTGGAGAGCAGCGAGGGCTCCTCGCGCGAGATGGTCGACTTCGCCCGCGCCGTCCGCGCCCCCTTCGAGGACGAGACGCCGGAAATCTTCGACGAAAAGGAGCTGGCGGCCGCCTGGGGCGTCGATACCTTCGACCCGCGCCTTCTCGGGCGGGTCGAAAAGCTCGGGGTCCTCCGCCAGCTGCCCGACGGCAAGGTCGAGGTGATCAGCCCCCGCCTGCAGCGCGCCGGCACCGCCCTGATCGAGCTCGGCGTCTCCCCCCAGGCGGCGGTCGAGACCGCCGAGGGACTGCGCCGCGCCTCCGAGAAGGTCTCGCGGACCTTCGTCGAGCTCTTCGTCCGCGAGATCTGGGAGCCCTTCGACAAGGCCGGTCGTCCCGAGGAGGACTGGCCGAAGGTGCGCGAGGCGCTCGACCGCATGCGCCCGCTCGCCTCCGACGCGCTGCTGGCGATGTTCCAGATCACGATGGGCGAGTCGACCGAGAAAGCCGGCGAACGCACCCTCCGCGCCGCCGGCGAACCCGCGGGCAGGCGCCGCCGCAAACGCGGGTCGTCCTCCCGCAGGTCCTAGCCGGCGATCGTGAACCGGACCCGCAGCGGCCTCGATGCGTTCGCCGCTTCGTCGGTCGCTCGCAGCACCGCCAGGTAGCGGCCCGGCCGGGCTCGGAAGTGCTTCCACCGCGCCCCGAGGCGCAGGTGGTTGATGCCGATGAACGCCTCCCAGGTCCTGAACCCGTTGTACACGCGCTTGCCCTTCGAGTTGAACCGGTAGTAGTCGGCGTCGAGCGAGCCCCGCTCGCTGACCTGGACGCTGAAGCCGAGGCCGTTTGCGCCCTTCGTCTGCCGCTTGGCCAGCGTCAGCGAGCCCAGCGTCGGTGCCTTCAGGTCGAGGTTCAGCGGCGGCTGCGGCCCCGGGTCGGAATCCGGATTGCCGGGGACGCCGGAGACGACCACCTCGCCTCGCACCGCCGCGTGCAGCTTGCACTGGAAGAAATACTCGCCGGGCTGGGTGAACTGGAGCGTGAAGCTGTCGCCGGCACGGTGCGCGGGGGCGTCGGTGCCGGGGTCCGAATCCCACTGCAGGTCGTTGGCCGAGATGCCGGTCACCGAGTGCGCCAGATCCGGTCCGAGCCAGTCCCAGGTCACCTTCTCGCCGAGGTCGACGTGCACCTGGGGCTGCGACCAGGCGTAGTCGGCGATCGAGACGCGCGTGTTGAGCGCCGTCGCGCTCGCGGGGAAGACGAGCCCCAGCGCAACCCCCACGGCTAGGAGACGAGGTACCAACCGTTCATCCCCTGGTGCAGGTGCTGGAAGACGTGGCAGTGGTAGAACCAGCGCCCCGGGTTGTCCTCGACCAGCTCGAAGGAGAAAGAGTCGGCCGGGCCGAAGGTCTTGTTGTCGACGATCCGCCCGTCCGCTTCGGCCCAGCGGTGGCCGTGCAGGTGGAAGGTGTGGAAGAAGTTGTCGATCCCGTAGACGTGGAAGCCGACCCGCTGCCCGACCCGCGCTTCCAGGGTCGGCGTGTTGCCGGCGTAGGCCTTGCCGTTGACGCAGTAATAGGTCCCCCGCAGGCCGGTGATCGAGGGGTCGAAGGTGTGGAAGGCGAGGAAGAACTCGGCGTCTGGCCGCGCCTCGCCGGGCTTGCGGATCACCAGCGGACCGAACAGGCCCTTGAAGACAGGCAGCGGGTCCATCGGCCCGTGGTCGTGGTAGAGCCAGGTGCCCTCGGTCCCTTCGTGGGCCTCCCAGACGTAGGTGAAGGTGCGGTTCCGCTGCACGAAGCCGCCGGGATCGGTCCACTTGCCCTTGTAGGCGCCGTCCATCTCGTTGGCGTAGAGGATCCCGTGCGGGTGGATCGTCACCGGCGCCGCCAGCTTGTTGCGGAAGTGGACGACGACGGTGTCCCCGACCTCGGCTTCGATCAGCGGCCCCGGCACCGTCGCCTTGCCCAGCGGGCTCTTGAAGCCTTCGGAGTAGAGCCGGTAGCCGTAGGCGGCGAACCGCGTCTTCCCTTGCTTCACCTTCTGGGCCATCATCTGGTCGCGGTGAGTGGGGACGATGTCCCACTGCACGGGCTCCGCCGCGATCCAGTACTCGCGGGTGCGGCCGCCGACCGGCAGCGCCGCCAGCCGCCGCTCCCCGGGGCCCTCGCCGCGCCACTCCGCCGCCGTCACCTTCGGCGGCACCCTCACCTCGCGCGCCAGCCCCTCGACGTCGATCTTCCCTTCGTCGGTCGCCACCTCCTGGCCGGCGATCGTGCAGAGCAGGGCGCCGCCGGAGAGGGCGAGGAACCCCCGGCGATCGATCGGGTCGGGCGTCACGCGGCTACTTCTTGACGGTGACGGTCATCTTCATTTCCGACGGGTGCACCGTGCAGATGAACTTGTAGGTGCCGGGGACTTCGAAGGTTCGCTGGAAACGGGCGTCGGTCACCGCCGTCGTCGTGGTCGAGAAGCGGGACTTGTTCTTCAGGGCTTTCGGTCCCTGCTTCAGGTGCACGTCGTGCGGATAGGTGTTGTAGGACGACCAGATCCACTTCACGGCCCGCCCCTTGCGAATCGTCACCGCGGCGGGGGCGAAGTAGAAGTCGTTCACGGTCGCCTTCACCGGCGGCTTTTGCGGCGCCTGCGCCGCCGCGGTCCCCCCCAAAAGGGAAACTGCGACGACGCCGCAGGCAGCGACGACGGTCCGCAACGTCCTCGAACGCCTCATCGGCAGGTCACCTCACCCAGCTGCGGCGCCACCTCTACCGGCTTGAACTTCTCGAAGGCCGGGTGCGCGGCCACCCGGCGGACCCAGCTGCACTGCTGGTTCTGCGGCGGGTTCGAGGACGCGTAGCCGAGGATCGTCTTCGAGTCGTCTTCTTCCCCGAGGTTGATCTGCAGGCCGGCGGCGATGTTGAGGCTGCGGACCTGGTCGGCCAGCACTTCCGGCTGGGGGCAGGCGGGGTAGATCTCGCTCAGCGGGACTTTGCCGTTGCCGGGCGCGAAGGTCGCACCGGCGCTGTTGGCGCCCCAGCAGTTGCCGCCGCCGGTGTCGTCGTTCCAGAAGTCGAATTCGCCGTTCGGGTCGGCGCCGTCGCGCCCCATCGCGTTTTCGACGATCTGGTTGTTGACGTTCTTGGCGTCGTCGCCCTCGTTGGCGACGAAGACTTCGCCCGGCCCCGAGAATGAGGCGATGCCCCACTTGTAGTTGCCGAACACGTTGTTCTTCTTGACGACGTTGTGGGCGCCCCCGTAGAGAACGATCCCGACGCCGGTCGGGTAGTTGACCGTCGCCCCCGCCACCTGGCCGAGGCCGCCGGAGACGGTGTGGAATCTGGAGCCGGCGAGGAAGTAGTTGTAGTTGTTCCAGAACACGTCGTTGCCTTCGAACACGTTCCACCCGTTCGGCTCGAAGCCCTCGCTGTCGAGCGTGTTGGGGACGATCCCCGCGCCGTTGTTGTAGAAGGCCGAGTCGACGATCTTCACGTACTTCGAGTTCGTCCCCGAGTAGCCGAGCACGTTTTCGTAGCTGCGAAGGTTCCTCAGCAGCGTCCATTTCGGCTTCCGCTGGCAGGGCTTCGGCGGCGGCGCGACGCCGTGGTTGGTCCAGGCCTTGCTGTCGCAGGGCGTTTCCCCCACGTAGAAGGCTGAGTCGCCGTGGTGGTAGCCGGCCGAGTTGGTCATCTTGCCGCCGAGGCAGCCCTTGGCGAAGAGGCCGTAGGAGCGGTTGGCCGAGGTCAGCAGGTTGTTCATCGCGTAGCCGTCGCAACGCTGGCCGCCTTCGCCCGAGGCGTGGATGAAGAACCCGTTCGACTGGTAGTTGCGCGCCCACATGTTTTCCAGCACGAGGCCGTCGACGCTGATCGCCTCGATCCCGTTCTGGGCGGCGCCGAGCTCACCCTTCGCGTTCTTGCCCTCGAGGACGACCTTCTTGCGGTCCTTCTTCGTGCCCTTGATCGTCAGGTCGTCGAAGCTCTTCTTGCGCAGGGTGCCGTCGAGGACGACCCCTTCGACGTACTTGCCCGGACGCACGGCGACGACCGCCTTCGCCTTCGCGTTCTTCTTCTTGGCCTTGAACGAGCCGGCGGCGTCGACCGCCATCTGGATCGTCCGGAAGCGGCAGCCGTGCTTGCAGACTTCGAAAGTCCTCGTCGCCTGCTTCTTCTTCTGCCCACCGCCCTTGCCGGCGAGGGCCGGGGTGGCGAGGGATGCGAGCAGCGCGCATAGCCCGAGGACGAGAAGAGGGACTGCCAGCCTATGCTTCATATCGCTCCTTGCAGCGTCGTTTGCCTTCGACCCTGCCTCCCAGCGGGCACTTCTCGCCGGTCCCCTGACCGGCCCTGCCAGCCTAGCGGAGCCTGGCCGATCAGCCAGGAACTATCGTCCGCATCGCTTCTTCCAGTTCAGACACGCCGAAGGCGCCCTCGATGCGGTCGCGGACGATCCCGTTGCGGTCGATCAGGAAGGTCCAGGGCTCGGATTCCAGGTTGTAGGCCTGGACCTGGGGCCGCGGACCCTTGGAGATGTCGTTGTCCTTCCAGATCTCCATGTGGATGAAGTCGGCTTCGTCGCCGTAGGCGTCGGCCACCTGCTGGGCGACGTCGACGACGGGTCCGCAGACGCGGCTCTGGCAGAGAGCGGGGGTGGCGAAGACGAGGACGATCGGTTTCCTGCCGACGGCGTCGGCGAAGTCCACCTTGTGCATCTGATCGGGCGGGACCCGGGTGTCGATCTTCGCCATGTCGTCACCGGCGTCCGCCGCGGTCGGGGTGTGGATCACCGGGGCCTCCTCCCCGGCCTGGGGGATCCGCGGGAACTCGCCGACCACCGGGGTGTTCGTGACCCTCGTCGCTTCCAGCCCGTCCTCGCCCTTCAGCATCGCGATCGCCAGCCAGGGGCCGTTGCGGTCGAAGTCGACCTTCGGCACCACGTAGACGGTCGTCGCCTCCCCCGGGGCCCCCGCGTCCTGGGCCCGGTAGGCGGGCTTCGTCTCCAGCGAGGTGACCTGCGCCGGCAGCGGTCCCTGCACCGGCCCCTTCGCGTCTTTGGCGAAGTAGAGGGCGACGTCGGCGTCGTCGACCTGTTCCTGGCCCACCGTGAAGACGCCGAACGGGTAGCGGTTCGGCCCCCGGTCGAAGGTCTGGGCGGCGGGCGCGATCACCAGCTTCGAGGGCTTCGCGCCGGAGTCGTGCAGCAGCTCCGAGATCGTCTTGCCTTTCGCCGCCGGGAACTCGGTGGCCGGCGGCGCGGCGCGCGAGGTGTCCCCGGACCCGCCGCAGCCCGAGAGCAGGATCGGGGTTATCGAGAGGAAGGCAAAGAGAAGCCGGAGCTTGGGGCGCACCCTGGGGAAGCTACAGATCGGATGGAGCAAAGTGGTCAACCGGATCCCCAGAATGCTCATCGGACCCGGCTGATCGAGAACCTATGATGGCCCCGGCTGGGTTTCGCAACGAGATAGGGAGGGCGTTGATGCCTGGGAAGAAGCTGATCGTGCCGCTTGTCGTCTTCGCCGCGCTGCTGGCGGCGGTGCCGGCGCTCGCGCTGACGAGCGCGCAGGAAACCTACAAGGCCGAAGTGGAACCGATCTGCAAGACCAACTCTCAGGCCAACGAAAAGATCCTAAAAGGGGTGCGCCAGCTGGTCAAGGCGGGCAAGCTCGGCCCCGCCTCGAAGAAAGTCTTCGCCGCCGCCCGGGCGCTGAAGCGCACCCGCACCGAACTCCTCGCCGTCCCGCAGCCGCCCGAAGACTCCGCCCGGCTGACCAAGTGGCTTGGCTACGTCAAGGACGAGGTCACCCTTTTCGAAACGCTCGGCCGCAAACTCAAGGCCGGCGAAAAGACCCAGGCCCAGAAGATGGTCCTGCGGCTGAAATCGACCGCGGAACGGGCAAACAACACCGTGCTGGACTTCGAATTCCGCTACTGCCGCTTCCAGCCCGCGAAGTTCATCTAGGCCGATGGCGGTGATCGCGGGCGCCCGCACCCCACGCGAGAGCACGCGGGCGCTCGCCGCCTCGATCAGCCGCGGCGACCTCGACTCCGCGGCCCGCTGCTTCGCCAAGGACGCCTGCCTCCTCACCCCCGACGCCACCGCGGTGCGGGGGCGGGAGGAGATCAAGCCGATCCTCCACCAGCTGATCGTCACCGGCTCCCAGATCGAGGTCCAGGACAGCTCGATCGTCCTCGCCGGCGAGGTCGCTCTCGGCAGCGAGCGCTGGACCGTCACCTCCGCCGGCTCCGAAGGCTCCCCCTTCACGAGGACCCTGACGCCCACCGTCGTCCTGCGCCAGATCGAGGAGGTCTGGAAGGTCGCGGTGGCGATGCCGTGGGTCCGCCGCTGATCGGCCGCCACCGTCTAGAATCATCTTGAGCGTGCGGCTCCGCAAGGAAGCCGACCCGCCCGGATAGCTCAGTTGGTAGAGCACTTCCATGGTAAGGAAGGGGTCACGAGTTCGAGTCTCGTTCCGGGCTTCTCTGAATTCGCTGGGACCTGGGCGCTCCGCGCCGGCCGGTCCATAGCTCGGCGCTGCTCCACCCCTCGCACATCGCTCCGATGCCGTCCGTCGCGGTTCGCTGGCATTCGGGAATACCCCCTTGTTCTTTTGTAGACTCTCTCCTCAGCAGCGCTGCGCGACCCCTCTTCAACGGGAATTGGCAGGGGGCCGAGTACGTGGCAATCGGGCATTTCGATTCGGAGGAGCGGGAACGGGAGGGAAGATGGAACCCCTGGCGGCAGAGCTGACGCCTGGCCTGCGCGCCCGCCTGGAAAAGCGCCGCGTGGAGCTCATGCAGGCTGCCCTTTCCAGGATCTATGCGATCGCCGAGCCGGCGGAGGAGGCCGACGCGCGCTACACGCAGGGCCTCCGCGTTGCCGTCGAAGCAGCGATCGACTTCGGGTTCGCGATCGTCGAACGCGGCCCCGACGAACCCCCCGTGCCGGTGGAGCTCCTGGCGCAGGCGCGGCTGGCGGCGCGTAACGGCATCAGCCTCGACACGGTGCTGCGACGCTACTTCGCCGGCTACGCGCTGCTCGAGCGGGTCGTGTGGGAGGAGGCGGCAAGCGAACGGGAGGCGAACCGGCCGGCGCTTCAACGCCTGGCGCGCTCCAAGGGCCCGGCCTTCGAGCGCCTGATCGCGGAAGTGACGAGGGAATACCGCGAGGAGCTCGAAGCCGCCCCCGACTCGAGTCCCGAAAGGCGACGGGTGGCTCGAATCAAGCGCCTTCTCGCGGGTGAGCTCCTGGATCCGGCCGATCTCGACTACGAGTTAGACCAGCAGCACGTTGCGATGATCGCCGAAGGCCCGGGAGCGATGGCGGCTCTCCGGGACCTGGCCCGCGGTCTGGACTGCAGGCTCCTGACCGCGGTCGATCAGGGCGCAATCTGGGGCTGGCTGGGGACGCGTCGACGGCGGGATCGGTTCCGCCTCGCGGATCTCTGTCGCAGGGGCCCGAGGGGCGAGGGCCTGATCCTGGCGCTGGGGGAGTCGGGGGAGGGGCTGAACGGCTGGCGCCGCAGCCACCTCCAGGCGCGGGCGGCGTTGCCGGTGGCGCGGGCCAGGGCCGGGGTGGCCCGCTACAGGGAGGTCGCCCTCCTCTCCGTCGCCATGCAAGACGATCTGCTGGCCTCCTCGCTGCTGGAGAACTTCGTTCTGCCGCTCGAGCAGGAGGGGGAGGGGCCGGCTTTGCGGCAGACGCTGAGCGCATATATCGCGGCGGAACGCAACGTCTCGTCCGCCGCTGCGGCGCTCGGGGTCAGTAGGCACACGGTGACGACCCGATTGAAGGCGGTCGAAGAACGGCTTGGGCACTCGATCGGAAGCTGCGGCGCCCCGATGGAGGTCGCGCTGCAACTCCACGCCCTGGAAGCCTCAGGCCAGCCTGGCTGACAAAGTGGTGCCCTCGTTGGCCAGTTTGTCAAGGTCGTTTTCTTTCTCCGCTGGCATCGTCCCGCCTGAGTTCGTCGGCAGTCCTGAGGCGAACCATCCACGGGAACTATGCAGCCTGATCGGGCTGCTCTAGAGGAGGAATTTTTGTGCGTATAACTAGAGGCCTAGCCCTCGGGCTGATGGCCGTGCTGCTGCTCGGTGCACTCACCGCGGCTTCCGCATCGGCGAGCCAGCGTTCGTTTGCCGCGGGGAGCTATCCGGCCTTCGTCGGTAGCAATGGGCAGATGACCTTTTCCACCCAAAGCAACTTCGGGGAATGCGGAGCGACGCTCAGCGGACAACTTTCCTCGGCGTCGCCGTCGCTCGCGGCCGGGATCACCGGTAGCTGCAAAAAGCAGGGGACCTATGTCGGCACGATCCAGCGCAACGGATGCAATTTCGAATTGAATTCCGATTTCAACAGCGTGAGCATCGGTCCCGCCGGCTGCGGCCCGATCTCGGTCCAGCTGGGGAGTTGCACCACCTACATCCTCCCTCAGAATGGAATTCCGGCGACCTACGAAGCGACTACGGCGGGTGGTCTTCCGGCCGTTCAGGTCAGCGTCAGCACCAATAAATTGAAGTACAAGGAGTGCAGCGCGTCGGGGGAAGTCAAGGAAAACGGATTCCTCGAAGGCAATTGGATCCTGACGGCGCAGACCTCAGACGGGAAACCGACGAGCCTCTCTCTGGCTCCTCCCTCCTATTTCAACCTGCTTGCGGCCGAGAAATATCCGGCGAACCTCGCCAGCGTCCTCTCCAATGACGCGGTGTTCATACTCGACGGTCAGTACGTCCGTTGCACCAGGACCCACTCCGGCGTGTTGACCGGTGTCTCGGAGTACGCTCAGCTGACGCCGACGTTCTCCAGCTGTACCGTGTTCGCGTTCAACAACGGCGTCGTCAACGGCAACGGCTGCCAGTTCGCGATCTCGGTGCTCACGGGCAACCAGGCGATCAGCTGTCCGGAAGGGACGACGATCACGATCTCGCTGCCGGGATACGGCTGCGAAGCGACGATCGGCTCGCAGGGGAGCCTGCCCGGGGCAACCTCCGAAAACATCACTGGCAAAAATGGCCGCTCGGCTGTGCGGATCAGACCGAATATGAGCGGACTCAAATACACCGTCACCAACGACTCGGGCTTCCTCTGCCCGTTGAACGGTCCCGGCACCCGGACCACCGGCGCCTTCACCGACAACGTGGCGGTCGAAGGGCACGACTCGGCCGGCCCGATCGCGATTCGCATCGGCGCCTAGAAGCAGACCCTCTATAGGGGTAGTGCGGGGCCGGCAGATGCCGGCCCCGCGGCTGTGGCGCCGCGATAGGCTCCTCCTCGGCAATGGATTTCGCCTTCACGGACGAGCAGAAGGACTTCGTCGCCGCGATTCGCGACTTCTGCGACCGCGAGTGTGGAACGCCGGACCAGCGCGAGCGGTTGACCGACGGCTACCGCGAGCACCACAACTTCGACATCTACAGCCAGATGGCGGAGCTCGGGTGGCTCGGGGTCACGATTCCCGAGCGGTACGGAGGCTCCGCTGGCACGATGCTCGACGCCTGCCTCTTCATGGAGGAGACCTCGCGGGGGCTGGCCCCGATCGGCGGCTACGCGACGACGCTGATCGTGGCGGCCGCCACCCAACGCTTCGGTACCGAGGCGCAGAAGGAGGAGATCCTCGGAGGGATCGCCTCCGGATCGGTCGAGGCGATCGCGATGACCGAGCCCGAGGCCGGCTCCGACGTCGGCGCCCTCTATCTCAAGGCGGAGCGCGTCGACGGCGGCTTCGTCCTCAACGGGCAAAAGGTCTTCTGCTCCAACGCCCACATCGCCGACCACGTCCTCGTCGTCTGCCGCACCACCCGCGGCGCCGGCAAGCACGCGGGGATGACGATGGTCTGGGTGCCGCGCGACGTGGAGGGGATGGAGATCGTCCCGATCGAGACGATGGGTGGCCGGGAGACCAACCACCTCTACTTCACCGACTGCCCTGCCCGCGGGGAGGACGTCCTCGGCGAGATCGGCCAGGGCTGGATGCAGCTGATGGCCGGGCTCAACGTCGAGCGGCTGATCCTCGCCGCGACGATGCTGGGGATCGCCCAGCGGGCGCTGGACGATCTCCTCCTCTACGTCAAGGAGCGGCGCCAGTTCGATCGCCCGATCGGCTCCTTCCAGGCCCTCCAGCACCGGATCGCCGATCTCGCCACCGACCTGCAGGCGGCCCGCCTGATGACCCACTGGGCCGCCGCCCTGGTCGACGAGGACCCGGACCGGATGCTGCCCCAGCAGGCCTCGATGGTAAAGCTCTTCGTCACCGAGACGACCAAGCGCGTGACCCTCGAGGGCCTGCAGATGATGGGCGGGTACGGCTACTCCTCCGAGTACGACATGGAGCGCCTGGTCCGCACCTCGCTGGTCTCGACGATCTACGGCGGCACCTCGGAGATCCAGCGCAACATCATCGCCAAGACGCTAGGCCTCTAACGAGAAACAGCCAGTCTCCCGTTCTGAGTGGGGGAGGCTTTGAAGATTGCGTCTCTAAACGAAGCTTACGTTTGCAAATACACGCGCGTTCGTTTACAGTTGCCTGCGTCAGCTGCTGTCAGCGGACGGCACATGGGAATTCGCAGGGAACGAAAACGGCGCTCAGAGCCCGACGCGCTCGGGACGAGGGCCTGAAACAAGGAGATTTATCGATGCTGAAAGCTCTTCGGACCAAGTTCGGGATTCCGGGCGTGGTCTCGGTGGCCGCTCTCGTCTTCGCCATGTTCGGCGGGGCCTACGCGGCTTCGGATGACGGCGGCGGCAACCAGACCTCTGCCAAGGCCTCCGCGACCGCGAAAGTCAAGAAGGGGCCCCGGGGCCCGCGTGGCCCGAAAGGCCCCGCCGGCCCGGCAGGCGCTGCCGGCCCCGCCGGCCCGGCAGGCCCCGCCGGCCCGGCAGGCGCTGCCGGACCGAAGGGAGAGCCAGGGGCCGCCGGCGCCGCAGGCCCTGCCGGCAAAAGCGTCCAGGTAGCGGACGAGCCCGGCGCCTGCCAAGGGCGAGGCGGTGTCGGCGTCCAGGTCGAAGGCGTTCCGACGAGCAAAAAAGTGGTCTGCAACGGAGAAGAAGGTCCGTCGTGGACCGAGGCTGGCGTGCTGCCCAGCGGCGAGACCCTGTTCGGTACCTGGGGTGAATTCCAACCCAGTCAAGGGAACAGGACCGCCGCGATCTCCTTCCCGCTGCTGGTCGATCCGGCCCCCACGCCCGTCTTCGTTCCGGTCCCGACCGGGACGACCGAAGAAAGAGAACAGAAAGAAGACGAAGCCGAGGACAAAGGCTGTGCCGGTACCGCGCCGGCGCCGACCGCTGCTCCCGGCACGCTCTGCGTCTACGCCTCCAATTCACAGGGAGTCGAAGGCTCTGGCTTCTTCGGGCCCATCGCCGGGGGCTACGAACCAGGCGCCGTCAGCAAAGCCGGAACCCTGCTCGTCTTCGGTTGCGGAGATACCTGCGGCTTCCCGGGTGGCACCTGGGCGGTCACGGCGGAATAGATCGACGGCACTGAGATGAGCCTCGCCCCGGGGAGCGAACCTGGGGCGAGGCTCCCGAAAGCGGGGGCTTCAGCGATGGACAAGACCAGGGCAGTGCGAGTGGGAAGCGTGTGGCGGTGGCGGCTGGTCCTGCTGGCGGCGGCTGCGTGCGCCGCCTTCGGCACCGGTACCGCTCCAGCCGCGGCCGCGGCCGAGCCCCCGCCGGAGCTGCTCTGGCAGACGCCCGAAGACGAGGTCTCCGGCGTCGGCGCCGGAGACCTCGAAAATCCGCGCGGGCTCGCGGCGAGCCCGATCACCGGCGACGTATACGTGGCGGAGGCTGAAAACTACCGGGTCTCCCAGTTCACCGTCTGGGGCGAGTTCGTCAGGGCCTTCGGCTGGGGGGTTCGCGACGGCTCCCCCGAACCGCAGATCTGCACCGCGCAGACCGGTTGTCGGGAGGGGATCGAGGGCAAAGGTCCCGGTCAGCTCGACGAACCGCTCGGGCTCGAGACCGACGCCAGCGGGGCTGTGTACGTGAGCGAGCGTGGAAACCTCCGGATCAGCAAGTTCAGCCCCGAGGGCGAGTTCCTGTTGATGTTCGGTGGCAACGTCAACAAGAGCACGGGCGCCGAGGTTTGCACCGCGGCCGAGGTGGAAGCCGGTCAGGAATGCGGCGCCGGCGAGAGCGGCACCGGACCGGGCTTCATCAGCTACAGCGGCGTGGGCGACACGCTCGCGCTGGGCCCCGCAGACACGATCTATCTCGGCGACACCGACCGGATCCAGAAATTCGGCCTCGACGGCAGCTTCAAAGGCGAGATCCCCTTCAGCGGCGACCTGGCGCCTCTGGCAAACAACGGGCTATGGGGACTGGCGGTCGACGCTCAGAGCGGCACGATCTACGCTTCAAGCTTCGGGGACAAGCACGTTCATCGGATCTCCGCGACCGGCGACCCGGCGGGCATCGTCGAGCAGAAAATCCAGGTCGAGGGAGAGGAGAAGGCGGTCCCGGCCCGGCCCTTGGGCCTCGCTGTCGACTCTGCGGGTGCGCTCTACGTGGTCGACGGCCGACCCACGGCCGTCAACGTAGAGGGACCGTTTGAAGTGCTGAAGTTCGACGCCGCCGGCAACTGCCTCGTCTGCGGCGTCCGCTTCGCCGAGCCGGACACCCTCGAAACCTTCGGTAAGCGGCTCAACGGGCTGGCGACGAGCAGCGCCTGCGGAATCCCCGGCAGCGACCTCTATGTCAGCGTGTTCCGGGGATCCCCAGTTGCAAGCTACCTGCAGGCCTACGGGCCGGCTCCCCAGGACACGGCCAGCTGCCCGCCGCCGCCGCGGCCGCCGGCAATCGAAGACCAGTTCGCGACCGCCGCCACCGCCGACGCGGCGAGCGTGGCCGCGAGGATCAACCCGCGCTTCTGGCTCGACACCACGTATTACGTCCAGTACGGCGGCCAGCAGTGCCTGGATTCGGGCTTCAGCGAAGGCTGCCAGACCGCCCCCGCTGCTCCCCAGACCTTGACCGACAGGGTCTCGAGCGGCGGGGTGAGGACCGCGCCCGTGCGGCTTTCGGACCTCGAGCCCGACACGACCTACCACTACCGCTTCGTCGCCCAGAGCAGCGGCGGGGGGCCGGTCTCCGGGGCGGGGGGCGCGAGTTTCCACACCTTCCCCGAGCCGCTCGCCCCGAGGAGCGGCTGCCTCAATCAGGCCCGTCGCTCCGGTCCGGGCGCCTTCCTCCCCGATTGCCGCGCCTACGAGATGGTCTCCCCGATCGACAAAGAGGGCGGCGACATAGCCACCCTTACCAGCATCAAGCAGTACCCGACGGCGCTTTACCTGAGCGCTGCCAACGGTGAGACTGCGACCTACTCCTCTTCGAAGGCCTTCGCTGGAGCATTGAGCGCCCGATGGGCCTCGCAATACCTGGCTCGCCGGAATCCGCAGATCGGGTGGGTGAGCGAGGCGATATCCCCGCCCCGCCAGCAACCCATCTGGTTGCCCGGCACCGTCGGCGAACTTGACCTGCAGTTCAAGCTTTTCTCGGAGACGTTGGACGAGGCCTGGCTGATGCAGGAAGCCGACCCCCCGCTCGATCGCTGCGGGGTACCCGGCTTTGTCAACTTCTACCGTCGCGACGTCGCCGGCAACTACGAAGCGATCACGACCGTAACCCCGCCACTGCCCCCGGAGTATAAATCGGTCGCATCGTACCTGCCGGAAGTGCAGGGGGTGTCCGCAGACGGGGCGCACACGGTCTTCCGTGCCAACGCCCCGCTCACCTCCGACGCGGCGACGATCGATGGTTATCAGCTCTACGAGCACGTTGCCGGCCCAGGTTGCGGGGAGACCCACCTGGTCAGCGTCCTGCCAGACGGTGGCCCCAGTCAGCTACCGAACAGCGCCGGCGGTGTCGGCTCCGCTGGTCAATACGAATTCATCGAAAGCCGCGAGGTCTCGCTGCAGAACGCCGTTTCCGACGATGGAGCCAAGATCTATTGGACGGCTGCAAGCGACACGACCGGCGTGGGGCGGATCTATCTGCGGCTGAACGGAGCCGAGACCATTCCGGTTTCCTCCGCCCCCGCTTCATTCCGAGGCGCCGCGGCCGACGGGTCCTCTGCCTTCTACATCCAGAACGGCAGCCTCTTCAAGTTCAGCCTCGCCAGCAGGAAATCGACTCGGGTCGCGAGCCAGGTCTCCGGCCTCGCGGGGGTGAGCGAGGACGCCTCACGCGCCTATTTCGTCTCTAACAAAGCGCTCGCGGCAGGTGCGGTGGAGGGGCTCCCCAACCTCTACTCGCTGCTCGGCGTCAAAGTTACCCTCGTCGCCACCCTGGAAAAAGGGGACGCGACTGACAACAACGCCCCGGCTGCGGTCGATAAGTTCATTCCAGTCCAGCGCTGGACCCGGGTCACCGCCGACGGCCGCTACCTCGTCTTCACCTCGAGCGCGCGCCTGACCGGGGCGGCGAACACCGAGGTCGACAGCGGCCTGCCCACTACTCAGGTCTTCCTCTTCGACGCCGAAGCCGGGGATCTGCGCTGCGTCTCCTGCAACACGACCGGGATACGCCCGAGCGGACGGATACTGGGCGGCCAGAACAATTTCGTGGTCGGAGTGGGGGGGCAGATCCCCGCCTGGCAGAACCAGTTCCACCCGTCGCGGGTGCTTTCCGAGGACGGCTCACGGGTCTTCTTCGAGAGCTACGAGCCACTGGTCCTTCGCGACACCAACGGTGAGCAGGACGTCTACCAGTGGGAGCGAGCCGAAGGCGAGGCCGACTGCGAGGCGCTTGGGGCCGAACTGTGGTCACCGGAATCCGGTGGCTGCCTCAGCCTGATCAGCTCGGGCTCCGGCGACTCGGATTCCTTTTTCGCCGACGCCAGCGCCGACGGCTCCGACGTCTTCTTCAGGACCGCCGAGAGCCTCGTCCCCCAGGATCCGGGCTCGGTCGACCTCTACGACGCCCGTGAGGGCGGCGGCTTCGCCGCCCCCGATCCCGGCTGCGGCGAAGAGTGCCCCCCGCCATCCCCGCCATCCCCGCCACCCGCCCCGCCGGGCGCCGCCAGCTCCCGGGCAGGCGATGATGCCGCGCCGGACCGTTGTGCGGATCTCCGCGCCCGCGCGAGGGTGGCGGCAAAGAAGGCAAGGACGTTGCGGAAACGCGCCGGAGAAGCGACGAAGCCGAGCGCGGCGCGGAAACTGCGGAGACAGAGCAGCCGCTCGGCTGGCAAGGCGAGGCAGCTCCGGGCCAAGGTCCGGAGCTGTGAGAAGGGACGGAAATGATGAGGAGCATCAAGCTGGCGACGTTCGCCCTGGCGCTGGCCCTGCTTGCCGCCGCGCCCGCCCACGCCGACTTCGGCTTCAAAGACGTGCAGCTGGCCTTCGAGGGACCCGGCGGATCGCCGCTGACCCAGGCCGGCGCTCATCCCGAGGCGATGACCGTGAGCCTCGAATTCAACCGCACCAACGATCCCATTAGAGGGGAGATCCCGGAGCAGGCTTTGCGCGACCTGGTGGCGGAGCTGCCGCCGGGGCTGGTGGGCGACCCGAGGGCGGTGCCGTCGTGCCCCGAGTTCGAGTTCAACATCACCTTGCTCGGCGGCTATTCCCGCTGTCCTGACGAGAGCACTATCGGCTCCATCGACCTGGTGCTGGCGCCCGGCGAAGTCGAACATTTCCCCGTCTTCAACCTCCGCCCCACCGTCGGTTCGGCCGCGCAGATCGGCTTCCTCGGCCTCTCGGTTCCGGTTCCGCTCAGGGCGGGCCTGAAGGAAGCTCCACCGTTCAACCTGATCAGCACGCAACTCTCGGCGCCCCAGCTCGCCCCCCTCTACAGCGCAAAGCTGACCCTTTGGGGCCATCCGGCCGATCCCGCCCATGATCCGGAACGCGGCGGTTGCCTGGACTTGGGCTTCGGCTTTCCGCCCCCGCACGAGGACTGCTCGGTCGACCTCCCCGAACGCCCCTTCCTGACCCTGCCCCGCAGCTGCACGGGTCCTCTGACCAGCCTCTTCAGCGCTCGCTCCTGGGAGGAACCGAGCCGGTGGGTCGAGCGCAGCGCCCAGACGCCGGGGATGCAGGGCTGCGAGGCGCTTGGCCTCGATGCCTCGATCGACTCCAGGCCGACCTCCACCCAGGCCGCCGCCAACACCGGCCTCGACTTCGACCTCGACGTCGTCGACCCCGGGCTCACCGACCCTGCGAAACACGCCGGCTCGGACATCAAGGCCGCCCAGGTCACCCTGCCCGCCGGGATGGAGATCAACCCGGCCCAGGCCGAAGGCCTCGAGGTCTGCACGCCCGCCCAGTTCGGCCAGGAGAAATCCTCCTCGACCTTCGGCGCCGGCTGCCCGGTCGGCTCCAAGATCGGTTCGGTCGAAGCTGAAACGCCGCTCCTGGAAGGAGAGGTTCTGCGCGGCAGCGTCTTCGTCGCCGCCCCCCACGACAATCCCTTCGGCTCCCTGCTCGCCCTCTACATGACGATCAAGAGCCGCCAGCTGGGGGTCAACGTCGGCCTGGCCGGCAAGGTCGAGCCGATCGAGTCGGGGCCCGAAGCAGGCCGGATCCGCACCAGCTTCGAGAACCTGCCGCAGCTGCCGGTCTCCCACTTCCGCTTCCACTTCCGCGGCGGCCCCCGCAGCCCGCTCTCCACCCCCGACCGCTGCGGCACCTACACCACCGAGGCGGTCCTCACCCCCTGGGCCAACCCCGACAAACCGGTCACCGCCACCTCCGGCTTCGAGGTCACCTCCGGGCCGGGCGGCGGACCCTGCCCAGGCTCGCTCCTGCCGTTCGCACCGGGTTTCGACGGCGGCACCCTCGACAACCACGCCGGCTCCTACAGCCCCTTCGTCATGCGGATCTCCCGCGGCGACGGGGAGGCCCCGATCACCCGCCTCGACGCGGTCCTGCCCCAGGGCGTGACCGGGAAGCTCGCCGGGGTGGCCCAATGCCCGGACGCTGCGCTCGGCGCGGCCGCCGCGCGCAGCGGCCGCGATGAGATCTCCGCGCCGAGCTGCCCGGCAAGCTCGAAGATCGGCAGCGTACTCGCCGGCGCGGGGGTCGGGCCGGAGCTGACCTACGTGCCCGGGACCGTCTACCTGGCGGGCCCCTATCGCGGTGCGCCGCTCTCGATCGCAGTCGTCACCCCGGCGGTGGCCGGTCCCTTCGACCTCGGCACCGTGGTGATCCGCGAGGGCCTGGACCTGGATCCGGGCACCGCGGAGGTCAGGGTCAGCGGCGCCGGCGGGGGAATCCCCCGCTTTCTCGAGGGGATCCCGCTGCAGCTGCGCGACCTGCGGGTCCGCATCGATCGCGACCGCTTCACCCTGAACGCGACCGGCTGCGATCGGCGCACCCTCGCGGCGACGGTCTTCGGGGCCGCTCCGATCTCCCTCGCCGCCCCCTACCGCGCCTCCGGCTGCAGCGCCCTGGGCTTCAAGCCCAAGCTGTCGCTGAGGCTCAAGGGGTCGACCACGCGCAACGGCCACCCCGCCCTGCACTCGGTCTTGACCCCCCGCCCGGGCGACGCCAACATCGCCCGGGCGGTGGTCACCCTGCCGCGGTCCCAGCAGATCGACAACGCCCACATCAACAACCCCTGCACGAGGGTCCAGTTCAACGCCGACCAATGCCCGCCGGCTTCGGTTCTGGGTGTCGCTCGTGCCTACACCCCGCTGCTCGACCAGCCGCTGGAAGGTCCGGTCTACTTCCGTTCCAACGGCGGCGAACGCGAACTGCCCGACATCGTCGCCCAACTCAAGGGCCAGTTCGAGATCGTCCTGGTCGGCTTCATCGACAGCAAGCGCTCACGGCTGCGCACCACCTTCGCCCAGGTGCCTGACGCGCCGGTCTCGAAATTCGAACTGAGCCTCTTCGGGGGCAAGCGCGGCCTGCTGGTCAACAATCGCAACCTCTGCGAAGGCAAGATCCGCACCAAGCTGGCCCTGACCGGGCAGAACGGGCTTCGCCACCTCACCACCCCGCTGCTGAAGGCAGGCTGCAAGGGGAAGGGGGCAGGAAAGAGGCGGGGTAACGGTAGATGAGGCGTGCTCGGTCGACCCGGAAGGAGAACCTCTACCTGCTCCTCTTCGCGATCTTCGCCCTCTGGGCGGCCCCTCCCCCGGCGGCCTCGGCCGAGGAGCCCCCGCCGCTCCTCTGGCAGGTTCCCGAAGACAGGCAGCCCGGCGCCGGCGCCGGCAGGCTCGACATCCCGCGCGGCATCGGGGCCAGCCCGCTCAGCGGCCACCTCTACGTCGCCGACCGTGAGAACGCCCGGATCGCCGAGTTCACCGCCTGGGGCGAGTTCGTCCGCGCCTTCGGCTGGGGGGTCGAGGACGGCACCGCCGAGATGCAGGTCTGCACCGAGCAGACGGGTTGCCAGAAAGGGATCGAAGGCGACGGCGCCGGTCAGCTCGGGGCGCCGCAGGGCGTGGCGTTCGACGCAACCGGCAACGTCTACGTCCATGACGCCAGGAACCTACGGGTGACGAAATTCTCGGCCGAGGGCCAGTTCCTGCTCACCTTCGGCGGCGAGGTCAACAAGACGACGAAAGAGAACGTCTGCACGGCCGCCGACCTGCAAGCGGGCCAACAGTGCGGGGCCGGCGTGGCGGGCAGCGCCCCGGGGTTCTTCAGCTACGAACCGATACGACCGACGATCGCCGTCGGCCCCGACGGGCGGATCTATGTCGGCGACACCGACCGCGTCCAGGCCTTCGAGCCCGATGGCGACTTCGCGGCGGAGATCCCGTTCACCGGCGGGCTGGCCGAGCTGGCCGGCGGGCGGATCGAAGGGCTCGCGGTCGACCCGGTGAGCGGCGACCTCTACCTCTCCCATGACGGCGACGACGTCGGCAAAGGCGTTTACGGTCGCGTCTACCGGATCTCCCCGGGCGGCGAGCTGCGGGGGACCGTGCAGCAGCAGATCGATTTCGAGGGCAAAACGAAAACCGTGCCGGTGAACCCGGCCGGGCTCGCGGTCGACGCGGACGGCAACCTCTTCGTGGTCGACCACGAAGGCTCGAACGCCCTGGAGGGCCCGTTCGAACTCCTCAAGTTCGACCCCGCCGGGGAGTGCCTGATCTGCGGCGCCAGGTTCGCCCAGCCGAGCGCCGCAACCGGGATCGGACCCAACCTCAATTCCGTCGCCACGAGCAACGCCTGCGGCCTCGAGGAGGCCGGCGTCTACGTCAGCGTGTTCCACGGCTTCGCGCCGTTCATCAGCGCCCTGCAGGCCTATGGCCCGGCCCCCGAGGACGTCGTCGCCTGCCCGCCGCCGCAGCGCCCGCCGGGGATAGAAGACCAGTACGCCACCGCGGCGGGGACGGACAGTGCGGCGGTGCAGGGCCGGATCAACCCGAGGTTCTGGAAAGACACCACCTACTACGTCCAGTTCGGCGACGAGGCCTGCCTGAACAGCGGTTGGAGCGAAGGCTGTCAGGCGACGGCCCCCGTCACCCTGACCGACAAAGTCGCCGGCAATCCCCTCGCAACCGAGCCGGTCGAGCTCACGGGTCTCGACCCCGGGACCACCTACCACTACCGCTTCGTCGCCCAGAGCAGCGGCGGCGGACCCGCGTACGGGGGCGCTGCCAGCTTCCGCACCCTGCCGCTGCCGCTGGCGGCTGCAAGCGGCTGCCTCAACCAATCGTTTCGGATCGGCCACGCCGCCCGGCTGCCTGACTGTCGCGCTTACGAGATGGTCTCACCGGTGGACAAAAGCGGCGGCGACATCCTCACCCAGCGGAGCATCAGGGATTACCTGGTGGAGCTGAACGTCTCTTCGCTGCAGGGCGACGAAGTTACGTTCTCCTCGGAGGCCGCCTTCGCCAACTCGGTGAGCGCCCCCTACTCCAACCAGTACATCGCGAAACGCGACCCAGGTCTCGGTTGGCTGACGGAAGCGATCTCGCCACCGCGCGAGAGGCTCTTCCGCCCCGCCGGGAAAGCGCCCCCATACGAACTCGACAACCAATACAAGCGCTTCAGCTCCGACCTGAGCCAGGCCTGGTTGATGCAGGAAGCCGATCCGCCGCTGGACGAGTGCGGGGTCCCCGGCTACATCAACTGGTACAAGCGCGACAACGCGACCGGCGCCTACGAAGCGGTCACGGCCAAAGCGCCGCCCGCGGGCAAAGATCCGCTGTCCTACTTCTCCGAAGTGCAGGGGGCCTCCGCCGACGGCAACCACACCGTCTACCGCGCCAACGCCAAACTCCCCGTCGACAGCGGCACCGCCGCCGAGACCTCTGCCTACCAGCTCTACGAGCACGTCGCCGAACCGGACGGCTGCGGGCAGACCCGCCTGGTCAGCGTCCTGCCCAACGGAACCCCCGCCCAGGCGGGGGCGAGCGTCGGCACCGCCGCAGCCGGGACGTCGGGCGCCCCGTTCATCGAAGGCCGCGAGAACCAGGTCCAGCACGCGGTCTCCCAAGACGGCACGCGGATCTACTGGACCGCCGGCGCCGAGGGCCCGGGGCTCATCTACGTACGGGTCGACGGCACCCAGACCTTCGCGGTCTCCAAAGGCGCGGCGCGCTTCTGGGCGGCCTCGGCCGACGGCGGCTTCGCCTACTACACCGAAGGCACCGACCTCTACCGCTTCGCTTTCTCGAGCAAGAAATCGACCCTGATCGCCGGCGGCGTGCCCGGGATGGTGGCGGTGAGCGAGGACGCCATGCGCGCCTACTTCGTCTCCACCGACGCGCTCGGGGCTGGCGCGGTCGCGGGCAAACCGAACCTCTACCTCTTCTCGGGGAGCAGCTCGAGCTTCGTGGCGACGCTGGCTCCCGAAGACGTGGACATCGACATCCCCTATAGGACCGTCCAGAGCATCCCGGCTCTGCGGCCGGCCCAGGTCAGCGCCGACGGGTCCCACCTCGCCTTCTCCTCTCACGCCGCCCTGACCGGCGCCGAGAACCGCGACGCCGGCAGCGGCCTGGCGGCGAGCGAGGTCTTCCTCTACCAGGCGGCGAGCGGGCAGCTGCGCTGCCTCTCCTGCACCGCCACCGGGGTACGCCCGAACGGCCGCGTGCAGAACGCCAACAACGGGGCCCGCACGGCCACCGCGGCCAAGGTACCCACCTGGCAGAACCAGTTCCACCCCCCGCGGGTGATCAACGCCGACGGCTCCCGGGTCTTCTTCGAGAGCTACAGCCGGCTGGTGCCTGGAGACGAGAACGACGCGCAGGACGTCTACCAGTGGCAGCGGGCCGGGAGCGAGGCCGACTGCGTGGCCGCCGGAGCCGAGCTCTACGAACCAGCCGCCGGTGGCTGCCTCAGCCTGATCAGCTCCGGCAAGGGTGAAGACGACTCCTACTTCGCCGATGCGAGCGCCGACGGCGCAGACGTCTTCTTCAAGACCTCGGTGGGGCTCCTGCCCCAGGACCCCGGAAGCGTCGACCTCTACGACGCGCGGATCGGCGGCGGCTTCCCGCCCCCGCCCCCGCCCCCGCCGCCGCCACCGTGCCCGAATCCCCAAGGGTGTCCGCCGATTCCCCCGCGTCCGCCTGTCACCAACCCGAGTTCGAGCAGCGGCCCGGGCAACCCCAGCTTGACCAAATGCAAGCGCCTTCAGCGCAAAGCCCAGCGGCTCGCCGCCAAAGCACGGGCGCTGCGCAAGACGGCAACCAGAGCCCAGGGGGCAAAGGCCAAAGCGCTTCGTAAGCAGGTCGATCGGTACACCAGGAAAGCAAAGCGGACGGGCGCAAGGGCCCAGTCCTGCTTCACCGGCGTGAAGGGGCTTGGATGATGGCCAGGCGACTGTTGGTCGGCCTGCTGGGCTGCCTTTGCTTCCTCGCCCTTGCAGCCCCTGCACAGGCGGCCTTCGGCTTCGAGGATCTGATCGTCAGCTTCGAGGACTCCGCGGGAGAACCGGCCAGACAGGCCGGCTCGCACCCGTTTTCGATGACGACGACGATCGACATGAACACGACTATCAACGGCGAAGGAAAAGAAGTCCCCGACGAGGATCTCCGCGATCTGACGGTGGAGCTGCCGCCCGGCTTCGTCGGTGATCCCGATGCCGTTCCCACCTGCTCCTCACGGGACTTCAACACCCTGTTGAAAGGCGGATACAACACCTGTCCCGACGCCTCCACGGTCGGGGTGATCAACGTGCGGCTGGAACCACCCCCCGTCGTGCCGCGTGAATTCGCCGTCTTCAACCTCGAGCCCACTCCAGGCAGCGCCGCCCGGCTCGGCTTCGTCGGTTTCAACCTGCCGGTGACGATCGAGATCGGGCTGAAGGAAGAATCGCCCAACAACCTCGTCAGTGCCGTGATCAACAACCCTCAGTCGGCTCCGTTCTACGGCGCCGACCTCACCCTCTGGGGCAACCCTTCCGACCCCGTTCACGATCCCGAACGCGGCGGCTGCGTGGAGCGGGGACTGGGTACCCCTCCTCCGCGGCAGGACTGTTCGATAGACATCGAGCCGCGCGCCTTCCTGACCCTGCCGCGCAGCTGCCCCGGGCCGCAGAGCGCCCGGTTCAGAGCCCGTTCCTGGCAGGCCGAGAACGTCTGGGCCGAGGAAGGCGCCACGGTCGACCCCACCCTGGAGGGCTGCGAGAACCTCGACTTCGAGGCCGAGGTGCAGGCCCAGCCGGACACGTCGGCGGCGGCCAGTCCCACCGCGCTCGACTTCGGCATCCAGATCGACGACCCGGGCCTTACCGACCCGACGAAAAACGCCTTCTCCGACATCAAAGCCGCGCGGGTAACGCTGCCCGAGGGAGTGACGATCAACCCCTCGCAGGCTGCGTCGCTCGAGGCCTGCTCGGCGGCGGGGTTCGCCGCTGAGAAGTCGGACACCACCCTCGGCCTGGGTTGCCCCTCGGGCTCCCGGGTCGGCACGGTGGAAGTGGAAACGCCCCTTCTGCAAGGCCGGATCCTCAAGGGCAACGTCTTCGTGGCGACCCCGTTCGACAATCCCTTCGGCACCCTGATCGCCCTCTACATGACGATCAAGGAGCCCGAGATGGGCATCAACGTCACCCTGGCAGGAAAGGTCGAGCCGATCGAGTCCGGCCCCAAAGCCGGCCAGATCGTCGCCAGCTTCGACGACCTGCCGCAGTTGCCGTTCTCTGACTTCCGCTTCCACTTCCAGGGCGGCCCGCGCAGCGCCCTCTCCACCCCGACGCGCTGCGGCACCTACACCACCGAGGCGGTCTTCGTCCCCTGGGCGAGTCCCGACGATCCCTATACGGCCACCTCGAGCTTCGACATCACCCAGGGAGTGGACGGAAGCCCCTGCCCGGCCGGGCAGCTTCCCTTCGACCCCGGCTTCAGCGCCGGCACGGTGGGAAAGCAGGCCGGCTCCTTCAGCCCCTTCGTGATGAGGGTGACCAAGGGCGACGGCCAGCAGGAAATCACCCGCCTCGACTCGATCCTGCCCTCTGGCGTCACCGGCAAGCTGGCCGGCGTCGCCCAGTGCTCGGATGCGGCGATCGTCGCCGCCGACGGCAAGAGCGGCAAGGCCGAGCTCGCCGACCCCAGCTGCCCTGCCTCCTCGCGCCTGGGCAGCGTCGTCGCCGGAGCGGGCGTCGGGCCCGAGCTCACCTTCGTGGACGGCTCGATCTACCTGGCCGGTCCCTACAACAGCTCGCCGCTGTCGATCGTCGTCGTCACCCCGGCGGTGGCGGGACCGTTCGACCTCGGCACGGTGGTGATTCGCGAGGGCCTCGACCTCAACCCGATCACCGCCGAAGTCGAAGTGCTGGGCTCCGCGGCCGACCCGATCCCTACCTTCCTCGAGGGAATTCCGCTGAAGCTGCGCGACCTTCGGGTCCAAATCGACCGCGACCGCTTCACCCTGAACGCCACCGGCTGCGACCCGAAGACGATCAGCGCGGGGATCTTCGGCTCGGAGGGGGCGCTCGCCTCTCGCACCGCCCCTTACCGCGCCTCTGGCTGCGGGGCCCTGGCCTTCAAGCCGCAGCTGAAGCTGACTCTCAAGGGCTCGACGAAGCGCAGCGGCCACCCGTCCCTGCGCTCGGTCCTGACCCCACGACCGGGCGACTCGAACATCGGCAGGGCGGTGGTCATGCTGCCGCCCACCGAGCAGATCGACAACGCCCACATCAACAACCCCTGCACCCGGGTCCAATTCGAGGCAAATCAGTGCCCGCCCGCCTCGGTGCTCGGTCGTGCCCGTGCTTCCACTCCGCTGCTGGACCAGCCGCTGGAAGGCCCGGTCTACTTCCGCTCCAACGGCGGCGAACGCGAACTGCCCGACATCGTCGCCCACCTCAAGGGTCAGTTCGAGATCGTCCTGGTCGGCTTCATCGACACGGTCCCGATCAGGGGCACCGAAGGGGGATACCTGCGCGCCCGGTTCCTCAGCGTCCCCGACGCGCCGGTCTCCAAATTCCAGCTCAACCTCTTCGGCGGCAAACGCGGCTTGCTGGTCAACAACCGCAACCTCTGCGGCGGCAAGCAGCGCGGCAAGCTGCGTCTGAGCGGCCAGAACGGGCGGGCTTACAACACGAGCCCGGTCCTGAAGACCTCCTGCAAGGGGAAGGGGAAGAAGACGCGGGATGGAGGACCCAAGCGGCGATAGCGGCTCGACCGGGCGTCACCCAAGGCGTGTTCATCGTCGCCCCTTGCTTTCTGCCAATCGTCGGCTTTCCCTATCCCCTCGGCCACGACTCCTGCCCGAAGGCAGTTCCTTCGGAGGGCTGAAGGAGCTGAAGCTGATGCCGAGATACTTCCATTTGCTTTTTGTAGACGCACTCCTCTAAAATCAACCTGGATAGCCCCCACCCAGGGGCTTGGGCCCCTGTTCGGCAGGGGCCTCCCCGGGCGTCCGTTCCCTGAGACGTCCTTGCACAGCCAGTCTCGCGCGTCGCCCCCTAACCAGGCGCGCGGGCTGCTGTGCGTTGGTAGGGGTCGCCACGACGGCGGCGAAGAGGACGGGGTGCGCGAGTTCGCCAAGCGTCAGCCCTCGGCCGTCCTTCTCGCCGCGCAGCTGGCGGCGATCCTCATCTACCCGTTCCTCGAAGAGGGCGCAGCGGGTCGCGCCGTCTTCAGCGTCTTCGGCATCGCGATCCTCGGCCTCGTCGTGCTGGCCGTGCGCAGCTCCCCTGCGGTGACCTGGGTGAGCGTGCTGCTGGCGCTGCCGGCGACCGTGCTGCTCCTCATACAGGCGGTCACCGGTGACGACGCCCTGCTGCCGTACTCCTCGGCCTTCGAGTCCGTCCTCTACTTCTACGCCGGGGGAGCCCTCCTCTTCTACATGCTCGAGGACCACGAGATCACGCGTGACGAGCTCTACGCCGTCGGCGCGACCTTCACCCTCGTGGCCTGGGCGTTCGCCTACGCGTATGTCGTCTGCCAGGCGGTCGAGCCGCAGAGCTTCACGGCGGCCGTCGACCCCCGCGACGCGCGCACCTGGATGGAGCTGCTGTTCCTGAGCTTCACGACGCTGACGAGCACGGGTCTCAGCGACGTCGTGCCGATCAAGCCGTTCGCGCGCAGCCTCGTGATGATCGAGCAGCTCGCGGGGCTCGGCTACGTGGCGATGGTGGTCTCGAGGCTGGTGGGGTTGACGCTGCGGGCGACGGGGCGATACCCGTGATGAGCCCCCGGCGGAGGATGTGAGTTTCAGACCGCGGCGGCGGTGCGACCGTCATCGACCAGTGCCGGCCTGCCGATGTGGAAGCCCTGGGCGAAGTCGATCTCGAAGGCGCGGACGAGGGCGAGGGTCTCGGAGTCCTCGATCCCCTCGGCGACGGTCTCCAGGCCGAAGGCTTTGGCGAACTGGACCAAGGCTCCGACGAGTCGCTGGTCGGTGGGGGAGGAGGGGAGCTCGCGGATGAACTCGATGTCGATCTTCAGGTGCTGGACCGGCAGTTCCTTCAGGTAGCTGAACGAGCTGAAGCCGGTGCCGAAGTCGTCGAGGCCGAGCCCGCAGCCCAACCCGGTCACCGCCTCGGCGAAGGCGCGGGCGTGGTCCATGTTGGAGATCGCCGCCGTCTCGGTGATCTCGAAGTCGAGCCAGGCGGGGTTGAGGCCGTCGGCGATCGCGGCCCGCACGTCGTCGATCAACCGCGGGTCGGAGAGCGAGGCGCCGCTGACGTTGACGGCGATCGGCTGCGAGCGGCCGGCCAGCTCGACCGCCTTCGAGAGCACCAGCCGGTCGATCTCGGTGATCAGCCCCATCCGCTCGGCGGTGGGGAGGAAGGAGGAGGGCGGGATCACGTCGTCGTTGTCGTCGAGCATCCGCACCAGCAGCTCCTCCCGCGCCACGCACTCCTTGCGCAGGTCGAAGATCGGCTGCGAGTAGACGACGATCCGCTCGCCGTCGATCGCCTCGCGGATCCGGTCGGCCCAGGTCAGTTTCTGGTTGGGCCCGCTGGCCGCGTCAACCGCCCGACCGCCCCCGGCCTCCTTCGCTTCGCAGAGGGCGATGTCGGCGGTGATCATCAGCCCTTCCGCGGTCACCTCCTCGCCGCTGCCGCCGAAGGTGGCGATCCCGACGCTGGCCCCGACCGCCGGCCTGCCGCGCTCGCGGACCAGGGCGATCAGCCGCTCGGCCGTCGCCATCGCCTGCTGCGGCGTCGCCCGCGGCAGCAGCAGCCCGAATTCGTCGGCGCAGATCCGCGCCGGCAGGTCGTCGCTGCGGGACTGGTCGCGCAGCGTCATCGCAACCGTCTCCAGCAGCCGGTCGCCCGCCTCGTGGCCTAGCGAGTCGTTGACGATGTGGAAGGAGTCGATGTCGAGCAGCAGCAGCGCCCCTGGCTGGCTGCCCTGGAGCGGGTTGAGGAGCCGCTCTTCCATCGCTTCGACGAAGCTGTCTCGGTCGTAGAGACCGTCGATGTCGGTGAGCTGTTGCACTGTCGCCCTCGCATGCCCTATCGGAATACGTTGAAAACGACTTTACATAGAATTAAGTAGGGCATGTGAACCGCCGCCGGAGTGGTCGGCGGCAGCCGGTGCCGATGGGCCGCAGGGCGCTATCCTTGCCTCAGCCTCGCGCCTTGGCCCGGGGTTTTTCTTCTGTAACGACTACCTCCAGGCACGGAACGAGGGAAGAGATGGCACGCGGAGATGTCCGCATCGCGGTGACGATGGCTTGCGAAGAGTGCAAGCGGCGGAATTACCAGACCAACAAGTCCCGGCGCAACAGCCCGGACCGGATCGAGATGCGCAAGTTCTGCCGCTGGTGCGGTCACCACACCCCTCATAAGGAGACCCGGTAGTCCCCGATGGCAAAGACCCGCGCACAGCGCAAGGCCGAGCGCCGGGCTCGGGAAGCTGAGGAGCGGAAACGCTCGGGCGGGCACGAGAGCCCGGTCGAGGCTCAGCGCGAGACGCAAACCGGCGTCTCCGGTGAGGTAGCCGAGGTCGAAGCGGTGGAGATGGGGATCGCCGCCGGCGCCCCCGAGTCCCAGCTCGAGACCCCCGACGCGCCGAAGCCGCGCTCCGCCCGCCGCGCCGAAGCGAAGGCGCTGAAGGAAAACGAAAAGCGCAAGCGCGAGGAGCAGAAGCGGCGCGAGAGTCAACAGCTTGCGAAGAAGCAGAAACAGGCGAAAGCCGAAAGGCAGCGCTCCGGTTTCATCGGCTTCCTCATATCCTGTTGGCAGGAGCTGAAGAAAGTCCAGTGGCCCGATCGCGAGACGCTGATCCAGGCGACCGCTGTGACCATCCTCTTCGTCGCCGTCGCGGCCGCCTACCTCGGTGCCCTCGACGCGGTCTTCAACTGGCTCATCAAGCAGATCCTCTAAGCGGGATCCCGAACAAAGGCTTTCTCAGAAGATGTATCGCTGGTACGTGATCAACACCTATTCCGGGCACGAGAACAAGGTCAAGCACAACCTCGAGCACCGGGTGCAGACGATGAGCCAGAACCGCAACGTGCGGCAGGTCGTCGTTCCCACCGAGCAGGTCTCCGAGATGAAGGACGGGCAAAAAGTCCAGACCGAGAAACGGACGATGCCCGGCTACGTCCTCGTCAACATGGAGATGACCGACGACGCCTGGGGGCTGGTCAAGAACACCCCCGGGGTCACCGGCTTCGTCGGTTCCCGCAACAAACCGGTGCCGCTCTCCAAACCCGAGGTCGACCGCCTGCTCCACCGCGAGACCGCCGAGCGGCCGCGCACCCAGGCCCAGTTCGCGATCGGCGAATCGGTCAAAGTCATCTCCGGCCCGCTCTCCGACTTCTCCGGCGAGATCGCCGAGATCAACGAGGACGCCGCGAAACTCAAGGTGCTGGTCTCGATCTTCGGCCGCGAGACCCCCGTTGAGGTGGGCTACGACCAAGTGAAGAAGATTTAGGTCGCCAAGACCGCTACCCTCCCGAACCCGCTCATGGCAAAGAAAGTCCTCACCCTCATCAAGCTGCAGATCCAGGCCGGCAACGCCAACCCGGCGCCGCCGGTCGGCCCGGCCCTAGGTCAGCACGGCGTCAACATCATGGACTTCTGCAAAGCCTTCAATGCCCAGACCCAGGGCGAAGGCGGGACGATCATCCCGGTCGAGATCACGGTCTACGAGGACCGCTCCTTCACCTTCATCACGAAGACCCCGCCCGCCGCGGTCCTGATCAAGGAAGCGATCAAAATCCCGAAGGGATCGGGCGAGCCGCACGTCAACAAGGTGGGGACCATTTCCGATGCGCAGATCCAGGAGATCGCAGAACGGAAGATGCCCGACCTCAACGCCAACGACATCGACGCCGCGAAGAAGATCATCGCCGGCACCGCCCGCTCGATGGGCGTAGACGTCGCCTAGAGATTCAGAGATAGAGAAGATGGCTCACGGCAAACGATTCCGCGCCCAGTACGAGAAGGTCGACCGCGACCGCGCCTACCCGCCGGCCGAGGCGGTCGCCCTGATCAAGGACACCGCCAGCACCAAATTCGACGAGACGGTCGAGCTGCACGTCCTGCTCGGGGTCAACGTCCGCCACGCCGACGAGCAGCTGCGCGGGACCCTTGCCCTGCCGCACGGTCTGGGCAAGGACGTCTCCGTCGCGGTCTTCGCCCAGGGCCAGCAGGCCCGGGACGCCGAGGCGGCCGGCGCGGACTTCGTCGGCGGCCAGGACCTGGTCGAGAAAGTCCAGGAGGGCTGGACCGACTTCGACGTCGCGATCTCGACGCCGGAGATGATGAAAGCGGTCGGCCAGCTCGGCCGCGTGCTCGGCCCCCAGGGCAAGATGCCGAACCCAAAGGTCGGGACCGTCACCGACGACGTCGAGAAGGCCGTCGGGGATTCCAAGTCGGGCAAAGTCGAATACCGCACCGACCGCCAGGCGATCGTCCACATGGCGATCGGCAAGGCCAGCTTCGACGCGGGTCAGCTGCTCGAGAACTACCAGGCCGTGATGGAGGAGATCCTTCGCGCCAAGCCTTCTTCCGCCAAGGGCAAATACGTCGTCTCCGCCACCCTGGCGACGACGATGGGCCCGGGCATCCGCGTCGACGCCGGCGCCAAAGCCGACCGCGAGACGGCTGCCGCTGCGGGGGAGACCGCAGAGGAGCTGGCGACCGCTTAAACTGCGTCGCCGCTAACCGCAGACCACCGGCGGGGTCCTTGCCCAGAAGCCCGGTGCAGGTGAGACGATGAACCGCGAGGAAAAGTCAGCAGCCATACAAGAGATCGCCGCCGATATCGAGGCGTCCGAGGCGATCTTCGCTGTCGACTACCGCGGCATCAGCGTCCCCCAGGCAGCTGAGCTTCGCTCGAAACTGCGCGAAGCCGACGCCAGCTTCCGCATCGTCAAGAACCGCCTGACGAAAATCGCCGCCGACCAGGCCGGGGAGGAACGGCTGGCGGAGCTGCTGAGCGGGCCGACCGCGCTCACCTTCGTCCGCGGCGACACCGCCCAGGCCGCGAAAGCGATCACCACCTTCAACAAAGAGCACGAAGTGCTCACCTATAAGGGCGGCTTCATGGACGCCACCTCGCTCGACGAAGCGGCGTTCAAATCGATCGCGAAACTGCCCGGCCGCGAAGTGCTGAACGGGCAGCTCGCCGGCGTCGTCGCCAGCCCGCTGACCGGCTTGGTTCGCGGGCTCGGCTCGATGATCCAGGGCCTGGCGCTGCAGCTCGGCCAGATCGCCGAGAAAGGACTTGTGTCGGGCGAGGCTCCGGCAGAGGCGGCTCCGAGCGAGGAGCCGAAGGCTGAGGCTGAAGCCGAGGCCGAGGAGGCTCCGGCCGAGAAGGCCGAGGAGGCTCCGGTCGAGGAGGCGCCGACCGAGGCGGCCAGCGGCAACGAGCCGCCGGCCGACCAGGCGGATGCTCCGGAGGAGGAGCCGGAGGCAAAGGAAGAGACTTCAGATGAGGATTCAAACGAGGAAGAGGGGTAGCGACTGATGGCAACCAAAACTTCAACCGAGGACTGGATCGAGGAGCTGAAAAGCATCTCGGTGCTCGAGCTCTCCGAGCGGATCAAAGCGCTCGAGGAGGAGTTCGGCGTCTCCGCGACGGCCGTCGCGGCCGCGGCTCCTGCCGCCGCCGGTGGCGGTGGTGGCGGCGACGAGGGCGGCGCCGAAGAGTCCTCGACCGTCGACGTCATCCTCAAAGAGGTCGGCGGCCAGAAAGTCCCGGTCATCAAGGTGGTCCGTTCGGCGACCGGTCTCGGCCTCAAAGAGGCCAAGGCGCTCGTCGACGAGGCTCCGAAAGCGATCAAAGAGGGTGTCGAGCGCGAAGAGGCCGACAAACTCAAATCCGAGCTGGAGGAGGCTGGGGCCACGGTCGAGCTCGCCTAGAGAGCTCAAGCCGCTCTTCCCAGCCCGCTTGGGGAGCCAAACTTGAAGGCGCCGGCGGCTGTGTGTTATTTTCCGCCGTCGCGCGCCATTTGAGTGCCCCTGCCCATATTTGCGCTGTATCCACGTCCCTCTGACCGTCCGAGGAGTCGCCGACTTTGGCACGTTCCAACGCTGCCCCCGTAACCCGTAGGAGCTTTTCCCGCCTAGATAACCCTCTCGAGGTCCCACACCTGATCGACATCCAGCGCCGTTCCTTCCAGGAACTGACGGATCCGAAAGCAGGTGGCCTGAGGGAGACCATCAACGACATATCCCCGATCGAGGACTACACGGGGAACCTCCAGATCGTCTTCGGCGAGTTCAAATTCGAGGAGCCGCCGCACTCGATCGAGGAGTGCCGAGAGAAGGACATGACCTACTCGCGGCCGCTGACCGCGACGGTCGCCTTCCAGAACAAGGAGACCGGAGAGATCCGCGAGCAGGCCGTCTTCATGGGCGACTTCCCGTGGATGACCGAGCGCGGGACCTTCATCATCAACGGCACCGAGCGCGTCGTCGTCACGCAGCTCGTCCGTTCCCCGGGCGCCTACGTGATGGCGCCGAAGGACCCCGAAAAGCAGGTCTTCATCGCCAACCTGATGCCGGCCCGCGGCTCCTGGCTGGAGCTCGAAGTCGACAAAAAAGGCAAAGTCTTCGTCCGCATCGACCGCAAGCGGAAACTTCCGGTCACGGTCCTGCTGCGCGCGATGGGCTACGTCGAGGACCAGCAGCTCCTCGACATGTTCGACAACTCGGTCTACATCCGCCACACGATCGCGGCGGACACCGAAGCGACCAAGACCGAAGAGGGCGCCCTGATCGAGCTGTTCAAAAAGCAGCGCCCGGGCGAGCCGCCCTCGGTCGACGCCGCCAAAGGGCTGCTCGAGCAGCTCTTCTTCGACCCCAAGCGCTACGACCTCACGCGGGTCGGCCGCTACAAGCTCAACGCCCGCCTCGACCTCGACATCGACCTCGAGACCCGGGTCCTCACCCACGACGACATCATCGCCCTCGTCAAAGAGCTGGTCTCGCTGCCGAAACTGCTCGGGATCCCCGAGGAGATCGACGAGGAGAACCCGATCAAAGACTATGCCGCGGAGGCGATCACCTACCCCCGCGAGCAGGTCTACGACCACCTCGACGAGTACGAGCACTTCGGCAACCGCCGGCTGCGCACCGTCGGCGAGCTGATCCAGGAGGCCTTCCGCATCGGCCTCTACCGGATGGAGCGCGTGGTCCGCGAGCGCCTCACCACCGAGGACTCCGACGCGATCACCCCGCAGACGATCATCAACATCCGCCCGGTCGTGGCGGCGATGAAGGAGTTCTTCGGCTCCTCGCAGCTCTCCCAGTTCATGGACCAGACCAACTCGCTGGCCGGCCTGACCCACAGGCGGCGGCTCTCGGCGCTCGGCGCCGGCGGCCTGACCCGCGAGCGGGCGCCGATCGAGGTCCGCGACGTGCATCCGACCCACTACGGCCGGATGTGTCCGATCGAGACCCCGGAGGGACCGAACATCGGCCTGATCGGCTCGCTCGCCTCCTACGCGCAGATCTCCGAGCACGGCTTCGTCACCACCCCCTACCGGGTGGTCGCCGACGGCGTCGTCACCGAGGAGATCGTCCACCTCGACGCGACCCAGGACGAGGACAAGGTCATCGCCCAGGCGAACTCCGAGGTCGATCCGAAGACCCGCAAGCTCAAGGGCCCGCAGGTGCTGGTCCGGGCGGGCGAGCAGGAGTACGCGACGGCCGCCCCTAAAGAAGTCGACCTGATGGACGTCTCGCCGTCCCAGATCTGGTCGGTCGCCACCTCCCTGATCCCCTTCCTCGAGCACGACGACGCCAACCGGGCGCTGATGGGCTCGAACATGCAGCGCCAGGCGGTGCCGCTGCTGAAGCCGGACCCGCCGCTGGTGGGGACCGGGATGGAGCGCCGCGCCGCGGTCGACACCGGCGACGTCGTCCTGGCCGAGAACGCCGGCGAAGTCACCCACGTCGACGCCCAGCGGATCGTCGTCACCAGCGGTTCGAAGAAAGACGAGTACCCGCTGCACAAGTTCATGCGCTCGAACCAGGGGACGATCATCCATCAGCGGCCGATCGTCAAGAGCGGCCAGCAGGTGAAGGAGGGCGACGTGCTCGCCGACGGCTCCTCCACCGGCGGCGGTGAGATCGCCCTCGGCAAGAACTGCCTGGTCGCTTTCATGTCCTGGGAGGGCTACAACTTCGAGGACGCGATCATCCTCTCCGAGCGCCTGGTCAAGGACGACGAACTCACCTCGATCCACATCGAGGAGTACGAGATCGACGCCCGCACGACCAAGCTCGGCGACGAGGAGATCACCCGCGACATCCC
>Ga0190269_10000018_pt1 | contig 68337 bp, 69 predicted proteins | sample Popmic249IS_FD_133749 | JGI IMG/M metagenome (GOLD analysis project Ga0190269, IMG submission 133749) | Populus adjacent soil microbial communities from riparian zone of Blue River, Arizona, USA - 249 IS | ecosystem: Environmental > Terrestrial > Soil > Riparian zone | place: USA: Arizona... | reverse complement strand
CGGCGTTTCTGATCAACGCCCACCAGCGACGGGCGCCGCAGGAGGGAGCGGTGCAGGACACGCCCGAGCAGGGCGCGCCGTTGCTCGACAAGGGGCCGCTGGTGATGGCCGGGATCGCCGCCGGCCTCGCCGCCTCGGTCAAGTTCACCTTCCTCGTGCCGGTCGCGGCGATCACCCTCGGCGTGATCGTCTTCAGCGGCAAGGGCAGGCGCTGGACCACCACCTGGGCGATGGGCCTGCCGATGCTGGTGGTCGGCGGCTACTGGTACCTGCGGGCGATGATCAAGACCGGCGGCAACCCGATCCCGATCACCAAGTTCGGGCCACTCAACCTGCCCAAGCCGGACCAGATGCCGCTCGACCCGCGGCCGCGCTTCGCCGTCGCCGACTACGTCACCGACCCGACCATCTACCGGCGCTGGTTCTTCCCCGAGCTCGACAACGCCTTCGGGCCGCTCTGGCCGCTGATCCTGATCCTCGCCGTCAGCGCCGCCGTCTACATCGCCTGGCGCTCGCGCAACAAAATCCTCCGGGTGCTTGCAGTCGCCTCGCTGCTGACCGCGGTCGTCTACGTCTTCACGCCGCTGACCGCGGCCGGGCAGGAGGGATCGCCGACCGGCTTCTTCACCAACACCCGCTACCTGGTGCCGGGGCTGGTCCTGGCGATGGCGATGCTGCCGCTGGCGAGGCCGCTGCGGGCGCCCGACCGGCGGGCCTGGCAGACGCTGCTCTTCCTCACCGCGGTCTTCGCCGTCACGGTGCTGACGACGCCGCGCTGGTTCACCTCCTACATCGTCGGCACCGTCTTTCTGACGCTGTGCCTTGTCTGGGCGCCGGCGGCGCTCTCGCTGGCGCGGACGCGGTGGAGCGTCAGCCGGGCCGCGGTCGCCGGTGGGGCGGTTGCGCTGCTGTTGCTGGCGGTGGTGCTGGGGCGCGGCCAGGAGGTCCAGTACGCCGACCAGCACTACGTCAACCCGGATCCCTTCCTCGGCGAAGGCGGGCCGAAGGACGCTTACGTTTACACCCAGAAGCTGCGCGACCAGCGGATCGGGATCATCGGCTCCAGCCAGATCATCTTCGGCCAGTACGGGTTCTACGGCAACGATGCCAGCAATCACGTCGAGTTCATCGGCGTCAAAGGCCCGAACGGGTCGAACCGCCTGCCGACCACCTGCCAGCGCCTGCGCAGCCTCGTCAACGAAGGCGAATACGACTACCTGGTGCTGAGCCAGTACACGCAGGACACCGGGCCCTACAACTCCGGCGTCCCCAACCCGTACCAGTTCCCCGTCTTCGCCTGGGTGAAGAACGACCCGGCCGTGAAGCTGGTCGTCAAAGACTTCGATGCTTCGCCTCAGCCCGACTACGTCTTCGAGGTCGACGGCAGGCTCGACCCGCAGGGCTGCAAGCCCGAAAAGCGCCCGGAAGTCGTCGGCGAAGAACCGCCGCAGTAGCTAGGCGCCGCTCGCCGCGAGAGCGTGCTCGCGGATCAGCTCGGCGGAGCGCTGCGGCTGCTCCCACCAGAACATGTGGCCGACGTCCTCGAGCCGCTCGAAGCGGGCGGCCGGCATCAGCGAGGCGATCAGCTCGCCGTTGGGGAAGGGAAGGACGCCGTCCTCGGTGCCGTGGACGATCAGCGTCGGCGTGGAGATCTCGCCGAGCCTGGCGCTGGTGTCGTGGCCGAAGATCGCCTGCGCCTGCAGTTCGATCGTCGCTTTCCTCGCCGGCACGCTGATCGCCATCTCGTGGAAGGCGGCGTAGGCGTCCTCGTCGGCGCGGAAGGAGGGGGAGAGGTTGACTTCGTAGCTGGCCCGGATCGCCTTGTCCCGGTCGCCGGACATCATCCCGGTGGCCAGTCTTTCCACGTTCTCCTGCGGCATCAGCCGCGACCCGGGGCCGCCGCAATAGGTACAGCCGAGCGTCAACGAGCGCAGCCCTCCCGGCTCCGATAGCGCCAGCTCCTGGGCGATCATCCCTCCCATCGAGATCCCGACCACGTGCGCGCTCTCGAGCCCCAGCTCCTCCATCAGCCCCGCCGTGTCCTCTGCCATCTCGGCGATCGTGAACGGTCCCTCAACCGGGCCCGAAAGCCCGATCCCCCGATTGTCGAAGGCGACGACGTCGAAACTGTCCGCCAGCGCCTCCCGAAACGGCCGTCCCCAGGCGACGTGCGTCCCGCTCATCCCCTGGATCAGCAGCAGCGGCTCCCCCGAGCCATCCCGCTCGTAATGAAACTCCCGCCCCGCAACCTCGACTTTCGCCATCGCCGGATCCTAGGCGAGCCGCCCAGTCACCGCCTAACCTTGACCCCCTGCCCCCGTAGCTCAGCTGGATAGAGCATCGGACTTCTAATCCGACGGTCGCTGGTTCGAATCCAGCCGGGGGCGCTAAGAACCCCATTTACAGCGAGACCACCAAGAGCCAGTTGTTACGAAACTGGCGAATTTGGTCCCCCGATCCGGCTGGATGATCCCGAAAGCACGCTCGCCGCTGGATACATCTTCCGCTTTGAAGCGGGCGACCCTCCGGGAAGTGGAAAGGCCTGAGACCCAATGAACTGAGTTGTGCAGAACAACATGCCGAATCTGATCTGAGGTAGCTCTAACACATACCCCGATGTTTATTGATTGGCCTTAAAATCGCCAAGCAAAAATGCTAGGTTGCTCATTCTGCACCCGTTGTCTTCCAGTCTTTGCATGGCGGAGTGACTCTTCGCGACGGTAGCTGACAGGCACCGCGCGATTCGTCAAATCGAAAGAGAGCATCGAGTCGTTGTTCACGGAGCGCGGCATCCCAATGAGGGGTCTTTGGTTTGTGGTCTTGGCAATCGGTGTTTTTGCGTGGGTCGTGACGCCCGCAGGTGCGGACATGCCTTCTTGTGAAGAAGGGCCTAGGCTGGATGCGGCCGTTGACGAGGTAGAAGGCACTCCTTGCTCCGACGTGATCGTCGTGCGAGATGAGACGGTCGAAGCTGTTGATGGAGGCGCGGGGGACGACATCATTATCGCCAACAGCGAAGTCGAAGAAATCTTCGGCGGGCCCGGCGAAGACCATCTATACGGCGAGAGCTTGAACGCTGCCGGAATTATCGAGAGTCTTCGTGAAGACGGCTTTATTAAGTCAAGTGGGCCGATCTACCGGACGGCGCCCGTAAGTGAGAGCCCTGCCGCTGCTATGAATGCCGAGGCGACCAGCAGCGTCGTCCAGTACGGCGGTGACGGTAATCAGACCATCGTCGGCGGACCGGCTGGTGACTGGCTGTATGGACAGCGGGGCAACGACACCCTTTGGGGCGACGCAACTCTGACCGGCGAAAACAGCCACGATCTGCTCTCTGGCGGTCCCGGTGATGATTTCCTCCACGGCACGAACGGTTGGGACATCCTGGAGGGGGGGTTCGGCGAAGACCAGCTTGACGGCGGCTATGGAAACGACATGATCCGAGGCGACGGCTCGATTGACACCCTGCAAGACAGCGGTCCTGCCGGCGATACCGACACCTTGAGTTACTCGACGGCAACTGCGCCTGGCTTTGTCGGCAGCCCGCCGACGCCGCTTATCGTCGGGTTTCCTGCTGAATGGGCCGAGCGCGGCGTCTACCTTCGCCTCGATGGAGTTCCCTGCAGCGGCGAAGGTGGTTTCGAGGGATGTAATGGGGACGCCGCCTACGGTGGTGGCTACGACAACCTCCCCAATCCGATGCAGTTCGAGCACATCATCGGCTCGCCGTTCTCGGATGTGATCATCGGCAACGCTCTGTCGAACCGGATTGATGGCGGTGGGGGTGCTGATGTGCTCTGGGGCGGGGAAGGAAACGACTTCCTCTATGGAGGGGCCGACGGCGACTTTGTCGAAGGCGGCGCTGGATCCGATTCCACGGTCGGATCCGCCGGTGTAGACAACTGCATCGGCGAGGCAAAAGGGGAATGCGAGGGCGAAGCACTGGAAGTCCACCAGCGCAACCAGAACAAGATCAGCGTCGGCCTCATGCAGAGTCCGAAGGCACCCCAGAATCGCTCAGTTCAGGTCTACATGGTCGGCAGCAACCTGCACGACAGCGTAAAGGCGCTGCAATGGTTCGATACGCCCACGAACACGACTTACATGTCGTTCGAACTCGAAGGGGCCTCTGCCGAATTCGACACCAGCCCATCGGCCCAAAGCCCCGGTTGCATCTATTGGCCAAACGTTGTCCATTGTCCCATTACGGAACTCATTGATTCACTCCAAATGTCGGGCCTCCCCTCAGATGATGGTCTGACCATCGACAAACCCGGCATCATGGGCGAGTACATGTCCGCAGTATTGACTGGGGGAACGGGATCGGATGTGCTGTGGGGGGGTCCGAGCACGGAAGACGTTCTGGTAGACGGTGATAGCAACGGGAATGACTGGATGTTCGGCTCGAACTGGGATGATGTTCTGCTGAATAACGCAGGTGCCGACACGGTGCAAGGCGGATACGGAAACGACCTACTGATCTCCAATGAGGTTTGCGGAGGGGATTACCTAAACGGCGCGTCCGTAGGCAGCTCAGACGGAGCCGGCGACAACAACGCGTCTTGGGCAAAGCTGTCTGGACCGCACAGAGTGGCTGTCTCTCTCGAATCTGCCCGAGCTGGGAATAACTACACCACCGGGCCGGCATGCACGTTTGGCGTCCTCAGCGAACTGGTGGAAATCGACGACCTCGAGGGGTCGAACCAGGATGACTGGCTCTATGGAAATGGTGTGGCAAACGGGATTCTAGGCAGATTGGGTAACGACAAAATGTATGGACGGGCGGGCGTGGACCACATGCAGGCCGGATCTAACGCGGATCGGCAAGGTGCGGATCTCGTTCAAGGCGACGGGTCTACCGATGTTTGTGAATACGATTCAACGGACACGGTTATTACCTGTCCCTAGCGAAAACTCCGTGACGAATCCGTCGAGCGGTGGCTGAAGGCACCTGGTAGCTGACGCCACCGATTCGACCGGCTCTCGGTGAGAGTGGAGGTGTTCGGCGCCAGCGTCGCCCTAGACGACATACAGCGCAAAGCCGATCGTGCCGACCGCTAGGTTAGGCTTCGCGGATGAGGAGAGGGCCCCTATCTTTGCTGGCGGTTGGTCTGATGATCGCGACCGTGCTGCTCGCCGTGGCCGGGCCGGGAGAGGCGAAGCCGCGGCGCGTTGCCAAGCTCGAAGTCCAGCGGGGGAACACCGTCGGCTTCTTGCGCCTCGGGAAGGAGAGGGGCTACAGGATCTTCCTCTACATGCCCAACAAGCGGGTCGTCCTCTTCTACGCGGTCCGCATCCAGAGGGTGGGCGATGACAATCTAGGCCTTACGTACAGCATCTACGCCACCCGCAATCGGGGGAACTTGGAGCATGGCGTGGTGAGGGCGCGGTTCGGTTCGCTGGGGCGGGCCTCGCTGCGGTTCCGACCCGACGGACGGGTTCGCAGGGAGGATCCGCAGGGCGGCTGCGAGGGAGGTGATGAGACTGCCGAATACGGCAGCTTCGCCGGCCACCTCAGCTTCCGCGGCGAGGGTAGCTACTTCCACGTCTCTTCCCCCAGGGGCAAGGCTTATCTCGCCCGCTCCCCTCGCCTCCGGTGCGAAAAAGGGCAGGCGGACGAGGCTCCACCGCGATCGTTGCGGAAATACGTCGCGCCAACCCCCCTGTTCCAGGACGAGGACAGCATCGCCCTCCTCTACGCATCCACTCGCAGCCACGGGCGCTACGTCGGAATCACGGCCATGCATTCGGAGGAGTCCCCGCCGGGGGCAGACGTCGCACTGGGGATCCTCGATTCGAGGCAGGGGATGGCGATCGGCCATGCCGCCTACCTCGAGGGTTCTGCCGGGACGCTGCTCACCAGCCTGCCGGGGGTACACCCGGCCACGGCTACCCTGGCCCCGCCGGCGCCGTTCCACGGAAAGGCGACCTATTCGGAGGAAACCGGTGCATGGACCGGCACCCTCGGAGTCACCCTCGCCGGTTTGAAAGTGCCGCTGGCCGGGCCTGACTACCGCGTTCACCTCTGCGTGATCAATCCCCTGAGGGACAAGGATGGCTGCGAGTTCTTCAAGGCGGAGCCGCCGAACTTCGAGAGGCCGGCGCGGCTGGGGCGGGCGCTCGGATGAGGATGCGAGGGACCGCCGTCGCCATGCTTGCGCTTGGTGCCCTCTTCTGCTTTCCGGGCGGCGCCTGGGGGAAGGCAGGGCAGGACCGGCCGCCGGCCACGCAGTGGCTTGACGTGGAGCTCGAGGGCTCCAACGGATACGCGATTCATCTCAGCGTGAACCCGCGCCGGCACCTGGTCCTGCAGGTCTCGAAGGGGGACTACGCTGCCGAATACATGACCCGCGACCTCCTGCCCGAGACCGATCGTGTGAAGGCGAAGCTGCGCGGACTGGGCACGATCTCCATCCGGTTTCATCCGCGAGGGCCGGTTCGCCACCCATCGATTCCCGGCTGCGGGAAGAGCCGCCTCACGGTGCAGCCGGGTGTGGTCCGCGGCACGATCAAGTTCGTCGGCGAGCGCGATTACACCCGGGTCAAGGTGCGTGAAGCCGAGGCCTCGACGGGATGGACCTGCCGGCAGGGAGTGAGGTTCGAAGTGGATCCCGGCGAGCGGGAATGGACCAGCAAGTTCTCGGCCAGGGGCGAAGGGTTCCTTTTCCTCGTCCGGAGATATCGGCCCCGCCTGCTCGAAAACGGTCCAGTCATCTTCTTCGTCGAACAGGGAGAAGCGTTCGAAGCGGCATCCGGCCGGGTGGGCCTGACCATCTACCGGCAGCTGAAGATCCCCGCCCCTGCCTCCAGCTTCGACGACGCTCGCCCCGAACATTTGACCGTCTCGCCGCCTGCGCCCTTCAGCGGCACCGCGGCTCTCGACCGCACCCCCGAATCGGTCTTCACCTGGAAGGGCGACCTATCGGTTCAGTTCCCGGGTATCGACCCGATCCCCCTGACTGAACCCAGCTACGGGTTCGACTACTGCCTGCGGGATGTGGGCTGCATCCGGCAGGACGTCGACTAGCGCCTCTATTTGCTCGCCGTCGCCGTGGCGTTGGCGTAGCCGGTCGCGGCGGCGGTGATGGTGTTGGTGAAGCTGCCGCTGGCGGGAGATGTGTAGGTGAACTGGTTGGCACTGATCGAGGGTCCAGCTTCGGGAATCGAGAGGGGGGACCCGACGATGGTGCCGCCGTTGGCGGTGACCGTCACTGTTTTGGCGGCGCCGACGTTGGAGACGATGTTGCCGACGCTGTCGGTGATCGCGACCTTGGATTTGACGGTGCCGGAGTTGCCCAGGGCCGTGATCGCGCAGGTGAAGAGGCAGGGGGAGCCGATAGTGCCGGCGCTGACAGTCGTCTCGACCAGGCCGAGGCGGGAGGCGGTGCCGATGGAGACGGTGAGAGCGAGGGAGGAGGAGGTGGAGATGGTTCCGTCGCCGGCGGTGATCGCGGCTGCCTCGACCTTGTTCAGTTTCGTGAAGCCGTTTTTCGAGGAGGCCGGGGTGGCCACTCCGCTGGTGAAGTTGAGCGCGGTGGCGGAACCGAAGTTCACCGCGGTGCCGGCGCTGTTGGCGACGGTGGGCTGGGCGCCGCTGGGGCTGGCCGTGGCGCCCGCGAAGGTGATGTTCTTCGCGCCGGTGTAGCCGGTGGCGGTGTTGCCGTAGGTGTCCTGGGCGGTCGTGGTGACGTTGAAGCCGGTGCCGGCCACCGGGGTCAGGGTCGAGGAGGAGAGGACGAGCTTGGTCGCCGAGGCGGCCGCGACGGTGACGATGACCGCGGTCGGGGTGGTGATCGCGCTTTCCGTCGCTTTGACGCTGGTCGAGCCGCTCTTGTAGAGCTTCATCCTGCCGCCGTCGCCTTCGCTGGCTTTGGCGACGCCGGCGGCGAAATCGACCGAGGTGGCGGCGCCGAAGGCGATATCCGCGCTGCTGGAGTCGCTGACGGTCGGGGTGGCGCCGGAGGGGCTGGCGCTGGCGCCGGAGAAGACGAGGTTGTGCAGGCCGGTATACGAGGTCGCGGTGTTGCCGTAGGTGTCCTGGGCGGTCGTCGTGAGCTCGTCCACGGCACCGGCGGTCGGCGTTGCCGAGGCCGCCGAGAGGACGAATTTGGCCGCGGCCGCGGGGACCACGGCGACGGTCGGCGGGCTGGGGGTGGTGATCGTTCCCTCGCTCGCGACGATGCTCGCCGAGCCCGCCGCATAGAGCCTCACCAGGCCGTTCCTGCTCGAGGCGACGGTGGCGGTGCCGCTGGTGAAGGTCAGCGCGGTGGCGGTGCCGAAGCTGACCGCGGTGCCGGAGCTGTTGACCACCGTCGGTTTGGTCCCTCCGGGGGCCGCGCCGGCGCCGGAGAAGACGAGCGAGTGCGAGCCGGTGTAGCTCGTGACGGTGCTGCCCGCTTCGTCCTTGGCGGTGATCGTCAGGTTGCTGGAGCCGCCGGCGGTGATGCTCGTCGCGCTCGCCGAGACAGTGAAGGTGGTTGCTGCTCCCACGGTCACTTTGGCCGTTTTTCCGGCGCTCGTCGCCTGCCAGGTCCGCCACAGCGCGGTCACCACGTAGGTGTGTTCGCCGATCGGGACGGAGCCGTCGGTGCAGGTCGTGACCGCGGTCGGGGCCGCCTGTTCGGGGCAGTTGCCGGCCGCTTTGCCGCCGTCGCGGGTGACGTAGTAGGTGACCGTGCCTTCCCCCGGCGCCGCCATTGGGCTCCAGGTGAGCGCGACCGTTCCCCCGGCGGCGGGGGTGGCGGCGGTGATCGCCGGCGCGGTCAGTTTCGAGATCGCGGCCGAGGCGTTGCCGGTGCCGTTGGCGGTGAAGTAGGAGACGGCGCTGGCGACGATCGCGAGCAGCGCCACGACGAGGATCGAGCCGGCGACGCCGCTGATGCGCACGCGCTTCATCCGCGGGCCTCGCCGCTGAAGTCGAGGTGGACGGTCGCGCCCTGGCAGGCGCTCTGGTCGCCCGGCAGTTCGCGCATCGCCAGGGCCGGCGCGGTCGCGGTCGCGGTCGGGAGGCTGGCGGATCCTCCGGCCGGGACGGTCAGCGGCGCCGCCGGGCTGAGGCTGGAAGGGGTCACGTCGAAGTTGGGGTCGGCGGGACAGGCCGGGGGCTCCGACGACACCGCGACGGTCAGGCTCGTCACCTCGATCGGCGCCGGGTTCGGGTTGACGATCCGCACCGATAGCGGCTGGGCGGGCGCTCCGGGCATCAGCTCTTCGAGCGAGCCCGTCAGGGGCTCGACGGAGAACTCCTTCGGCTCGAGCAGCGCCCAGCGATAGCGGGCCACGAGGCCCTCGAGGCCGCGGCGGTTCAGCGCCCTGACGGCGAAGGAATGCTCACCGGGCTCGAGCCCACGAAGAAGGTACGGCGACGCGCACTCCTCCCACTCGCCGCCGTCGAGGCGGCATTCGAAGCGGCGCCGGCGATCCGGCGCCGCTTCGCCCGGGCTCGGGCCGGGCGCAGCCCCCCGCTGCTCGGGCGGTGCGACGTGGAACCGGAACTGGGAATCGGGGTCGACGCCTCCGTTCGGCGGGACTTCGATGAACCGAGGCCGGGGCGGCCCCTGGCCCTGCTTCCGCGGCGGCTTCTTCGCCTTCTTCCCGTGCGGGCGGCTCTGCTCGGAGATGGTGGCGGCGTAGGCGACGCCGCCGAGGCAGGCGACGGCGGTGGCCAGGGCAACGAGTGCCCTGGCCGCGCGCTTGCGTCCCATGTCGCGCCGCCCCGCCATCGGGTTGCCGCGGGCTTGCCTGGTCGCCTAGTTGCTGGAGAGGGCGAGAGTCAGTTCAGCGCCCTGGCAGGCGTTCTGGTTGACGCCCGTGTCGTTCATCGTCAGCGTGCCTTTCGGCGTCACCGCCTGCCCGTTGCCGGAGGGGAAGGTGGCGTTGACCGCGACGGCAGGCATCGTGAAGTCAGGGTTGCCGCCGCTGATGGTGGCGCTGCAGGTCGAGTGGCCGGCGTCGACCGTGATCCCGGTCAGGCTGATGGTCCCGACCCGCTGGGCCCCGCTCGAGGGGTTGTCGACCGTGAAGGAGACCTGGGAGGAGGCGCCGGGGTAGAGGTTGCCGGCGACCGTCCCTTTCAGGGTGACGGCGGAGCTGGTCCCAACTTTGGCGGTGGCGGTGCCCGAGCCGGTGCTCGTGAAGTAGGCGTAGGCGCCGGCGGCGATTGCAAGGGCGGCGATGCCGCTGAGGGCGACAACTGCCCGTTTGCGGGTAAAGCGGTGCATGGCGATCTCTTTTCCGTTCTAAGGCGAGCGCTGGGAACGCTCCTGATCCGCCTCTATCGACAACTCGTCCAACTGACTCAAGTTGTAAATCCACATCTGCCGATGTGGCCGGTTACGGGTTCGAGCGGCCGCGAGTGGGTAAGGGCGTTGCGTCTCTACTGCCGACCGCTGGAGCGCCGAAAATAACAACGTGTCCACTGCCTGCGACGGGACTGCGCGGATGAACCTGACGATGCCGGCCGAGCCGGCGTCGGTGCCGGTGCTGCGGCGGCGGGCGACTCAGTTCGCCCGCGAGCAGGGGGTGGGGGAGCAGCTGGCTGCCGACGTGGCGCTGGTGGTCTCCGAGGCGGTGACCAACGCGGTCAAGTACTCCGGAGCCTCGGGCGACGCCGGCGTGGTCGAGCTCTCGGCGCGCAGCGGCGAGGACTGGCTGGAGGTGCGCGTGCGCGACCGTGGCGAAGGGTTCGGCAAAGGCTCCGCCGACGGCCTCGGGCTCGGCCTCTCGATCATCGCCCGCCTCTCGGCCGACCTGCGGATCGTGCAGGAAGGCGAGGGGACGGAGGTGCGGATGCGCTTCCCGTTGTTCCCCGGGTTGCGCTAGCGGCGTCTCGGGCTGGGCATCTTGAACAGGCCCTGGCTGCTGGAGACGCTGGTCCCCTCCTCGCCCGACTCGATCATGCGCTTTGCGCTGCGGGCCTCGATCTCGAGGATCTCCAGGCGCGTCCGTTCATGCGCCTCGAGAGCTTCCTGGAGCCCCTCGTCGTCGAGGACCAGCGGCGTGCGGGTGAGGTGGAAATCCTTGTCTCCGCCGACCAGTTTGGCTTTCGCCGATGCGACGAAGTCATCGAGGATCCTCTGCATGAATTCACAGACGAGGTCCTCTGCGACAACCGGCTCGAGCTCCTCCCACACCTCGGTGTCGATCAAGTGCCGCTCGGTCGCGCGGTAGAAATGCTCGAGGGCCCCGCGCACTGGTCGCGTGCTGACTAGCTCCGCGCACTCGAACTCGACCAGCTGTTTCGTGTGGTAGCTGACGTTCGACAGCTCCTCATCCAACTCCCTCGCCATTTCCGCCGGGCTCGCCGTACGGTCGGCGATTATCCGGAGGATGGCCGCGCGCAGCGGGTGGCTCATCGCTTTGATCCGGTTTTCCGTGGCTTTGCGTCGCAGCACTTTGGTCGACATGGGCTCTCCCTGGTCGCGGTCTGATTACTGCCGAGGGCTTGATCGTAACCGCTGCCTGGACATCGTGTTCAAAAGTTCTCCCTTTTTGCTGAAAGAGACCTCATTACTGGAAGCTGATTCACCAATAATTCAGAGGCAACCTCAGATAGCTGAGCCGGGAGGAGGTGAAGAAGGATGGATCTCCGCACCCAGCACGTGATGCCCCTCGAGTCGATCGGGAAGGGCAGCTAGCCACCAAGGAGTGGGGCCGACCTCCGGGGGAGGTCGGCCCACTCAAAGCCCCGGCGGATGCCGGGCGACGAAGCCGGCGGTCGAGGCGGTTGCGAGGTGCCAGCGCGGTCCCGTCCCCTGTTCGGCGCCGACGGTGTCGAAGCGCAGCCCGGCGATCTCGGCGAAGGTGTGGCTGGGGTTGGCGTAGACGGTGATCCACTTGCCGGGCCCGGGCGCGCCCCAGTGCATCAGGTCGCCGGAGGTGAGCGGGCGCGGGATCAGGCCGCCGCCGAAGAGGGCGAAGCTGACCGCGCCGGAGCAGTCGTAGGAGTTGCTGTAGAAGGAGGCGTGGCCGCCGCCCCAGACGTAGGGGCGGCCGACGATCGTGTTGGCGGCGTCGATCGCGCCCGCGACCGCCGCCGGCGCGTCGGTGGGGGGGAGGGCGACGCCGGTGAGCAGGATCGCGCTGGAGTCGCCGTCGCCGCGACGGTGGGCGAAGATCTCGTCGCGGCCGAGCGAGGAATCGTGCGGGACGTGGGTCCCGTTGCTGCCGGCCGAGGCCGGCGGCAGCAGGCTCGGGTCGGCGGCGATTTCCTCCGGGCTCGGCACCTTCGCCTCCGTCGCCGGCCGCGGCTCGGCCGAGCGGGCCTGTTCGACCCGCTGGCGGGCTTCCATCAACGCCAGGCCGTCGCCGATCGTCGCCACCGCCTGGTTGCCGCCGCTGGCGCCGGCCAGCGCCACCACCACCTGTAGGACTGCCGCCGAGTGAAGCATCTCCGTTGCAAGACTACGCAGGCGTGAAACTGCTCCTGGTCCCGCTGGCGATCCTGGCCTTCGTGCTCTTCCTTCTCCTGCTCGGCGCGATCGGGCTCGCGATCTCCTTCGCGGTGCTCTTCGTCTTCGGCCGGGCCTGGCGCCTGGTCGCCGGCGCTCCCCGCCGCGACCGCTGATTCCGGCTAGAGCGGCGTTTGCCGCATCTCGCAACGGGAAAAACTTCCTTAAGGGAAGAGGAAACGCGTAAGCGAGGAGAGGTGTGGGAATGGCCCAGCAGACCAAATCCAGAGGCAGCGGGAAACGGTCGCAGTCGAAAAAAGCCAGCAGGAAAGGCCCCAAAAAAGAGGTCCACCAGAGCACCGAGGGCAGCGGGCGTAACCAAAGCCCGACCCCGAAGAAGCAACGGGCGGCGAGAGAGCAGGGCGATGAGCAACAGGCCGGGATCCGCAACCAGGGCGGTAAGAAGACCCGGCCCGAGCAGATGTACGAAGACTATACGGTCATCGACCCGGTTGAAATCAGCGATACCGACGAGCCTGACGTCATCGTCGACGTCCCGGTGGTCAATGTCGACGAGATTCACTTCGAGCTCGACGACCTAATGGCACGGGTCTCGCTGCACGCGGAAGTGCTGGACCTGGTGAAATTGAGCGTCGGCGTCCACGTCGAGCTGGGCAAGGTCGAACTCAACATCAAAGGCGTCGAAGCGCAGATGCTGATGCGGGCGCGCCTCGACCACGTGACCGCGATCATCGACCGCGTGCTGACGACGCTCGATCGCAACCCGGACGTCTTGAACAACATCACCGAAGCGCTGCAGCCGGTTACCGAAGGCGCCGGCAAAGCCGTCGGCGAAGTCGGCGAAGGGGCGAACAAAGCGGTCGGCCAGATCGGCGAAGGTGCCGGCAGTGCGGTCGAAGACGTCGGCGAGGGCGCCGGGGGCGCCGTCAAAGACGTCGGCAAAGGAGCCGGCGGGGCGGTCGAAGACGTCGGCGGCGGTGCCGGCAAAGCCGTCGGCGAGGTCGGCGAAGGCGCCAACAAAGCCGTCGGACAGGTCGGCGAAGGTGCCGGCCAGGCTGTCGGCGGTCTCGGCGAAGGCGCAGGGCAGGCGGTCGGAGGGCTCGGCCAGGGCGCCGGCGCACTCGGCGGTCTCGCCGGCCTGGGCGGAGGCGGAGGCGGAGGCGGCAACGGCGGCGGAGATGGCGGCAGCGGCGGCAACGGGGGCGAAGGCGGCTCCGGCGGCGGCATCGCCAAACAGATCGCCAAGCTCGTCGCCAAAGAGATCGGCGAAGCCGCGGCCGACGAGGCCAAAGACCTCGGACTTGCCGCCACGCACAAGGCGATGGAGCTGGGCGAGCGCCGCCGGCAACGGCGGGCGGCGAAGCACAACGCGACGGAGGCGGCGCTGCGCAAGGCCGAGGAGCACGGGGTCGACATCGACGATGTCGAGGGCACGGGCGCCGAAGGCCGCGTCACCGTCCACGACGTCGAGAAGGCGGCTGCCGCGTGAGCGGCGGCCGTCGTCCCGACCTCGAGTTCTCCACCTCGGCCAAGGCGGCGGAGGTGACGTTCGGCAAGGTCCCGAAGAAGCGCAAGGTCACCTACTACGGCGAGCCGGGGCACGAAACCGATGCGAAGGTCGAGCGCGAGAACATCCCCGAGGAGCCCGAGGCCGGCGTCACCTACCGAGACGTCAAGGTCGACTGGAAGGTGGCGCAGTGGATCGTCCACCCGGCCGAAGACGAGGACTTCGAGGCCGAGGACGTGGCACGCGAAGTGGAGCAGCGGCGACGACGTGAAGCGGAGGGGACGGGGCCGGTGTGAGGCTGGCGACCGCGCGTCCCGTACGCGCGGCCGCAGCCATTGTCCTCAGGGCCAGCCCGGCGCTAGCGCCTCGCGGTGAGTCCCTGTAGAACGACCTCTACCGGCGAGCGGTGCTTACCGCCGTTCCCGTCCGCCGACTCTCGAGCGCGCTGGAGCTCGGTGGCGAGCTCGCCAACCTGCGCGCTGAAGTTCCCTACCTCTTTGGCTGCCTTGGCCATGTCTTTGCCGCTGACCTTGATCTTGGGCGTATTGACCTTGACCTTCGGCCTGCGGGCCATGGCCTTGCCGATGCCGCTCTTGCGGCCTTTCTTCGAAGCGGCGAGAGCCATGCCGCCCGCTGCCCCGGCGATCGCTGCCCCGCCGGCGACGAGCGGCACCTTTGCTTTGCTCGCGACTTTGCCTACGGTCTGACCGGCACCGCCGACCGCGCTTTTGACCGCCTCGACGTTCGAGTGTTTGCTCGACGAGCCGTTCGAGCTGCTTTTGGCGCTGGCGCCGTTGCTCGAGCTGCGCGGTTTGCTCGCTTTGCTTTTGCTCGGTTTGGATTTGGATTTCGCCGATTTGGGTTTCGACGCCGATTTGGATTTCGATTTCGAGGCCGGTTTCGCGGTTTTCGAAGCCGACGATTTGCTCGCTTTCGGTTTCGATTTCGCTTTCGGTTTCGAACTCGATTTGGGTTTGGTCTGAGCCATTTTCCTCTCTCCTCAGGGGTGTCCCTATTGGCTCAAGTACCCAATCCAATGCCCGCAAATCAGCATGAATGGACGCTTGCCCGACTCTTCACCACCTCGAAGGCGCTCCCAGGTATCCGCTTCAGCTGGTTGAGGTCCTCATCGTTCCAGCGGCGGTCGCTGCTGCCGGAGAAGAACCAGTTGGAGCCGTTGTCGGCGACGATCAGCCCGTAGCGCTTCATCGCCAGGGCGATCGTCCTCGCGGCGCCCCGGAAGCTGCCGAGCCCGTAGCCGGCCTTCAGCCGCATGCGCAGACCCATCGGCGGGGCGCTCGGGTCGGAGGTGTCGCCGGCGCAGTGGGAGGCGGGGTGGACCCAGGCGTCGCGGGTGCTCTCGAAGGTAACCCGGATCGCGTGGTCGAGGTGGCCGGCGGCGACCTCGTCGTAGCGGACGAGACCGGGGAAGATCGGCAGGCCGGCGGCGTCGGCCGAGGTCCAGCCGTCGGGGCGGCGGGCGGCGGAGCGGAGGTCCCAGCTCGTCCCCGAGTCGGCGTTCCAGTGCGGGCGCGGCCCGGCGACGTAGAAGGCGCGGTAGAGCTCGTAGAGCCGGCAGCCGGCGCGGTCGACGACGAGCACGTGGCGGTCGCCGTCGCTGCGGTTGCCGCCCTCGACCGGCGCCTTCGCCGGGACCGGGAACGGCCCGGGGTCGCTCTCCTCGCCGTAGGCGGTGTAATAGATCGGCAGCCTCGGCTGGCCGGCGCCGACGACCGAGTAGGGGAACCCGTAGGGGCGGGGCGAGCCGAAGTCGGGGTGGAGGTGGTCGCCGCCGTGAGCGTTGATGTAGGCGATGTACGCGTTCGAGCGCGGGTCGCGGGGCGCCTTCGAGACGTCCTGGTTCCAGGCGGCCTCGGTCGGCAGGGACGGGGCGCGCGGCGAGAGCGAGGCCGGCGGGTCCGGGAACACCTGGCAGGGACCGAGGTCGGGGTAGGGGCCGACGGCGGAGGCTCGTCCCGTCGGTAGCGCAAAGGCCACCAGGGCCGCGAGGAGCCCAGCCACCGCTAGCAAGCGCAACCGGATCTGTGCACAGCCCGCTGGGGCGAACGTCGGATGCGTGCTCCGCATGCGCCCACCGTACCCGGGGTAGCCTCGGGCAATGGACGTATGCCTGATGGTCGAGGGGCAGGAGGACGTGACCTGGGAGGACTGGCAGGCGCTGGCGGCGGCCTGCGAAGAGCACGGGGTAGGGACGATGTTCCGCTCCGACCACTACCTCTCGGTCGACGACCGGCGCGAGCGCGGCTCGCTCGACGCCTGGGGGACGATCGCGGCACTCGGCGCGACGACGGCGCGGCTGCGGCTGGGGACGATGGTCTCGCCGGCGACCTTCCGCCACCCGGCGGTGCTGGCGAAGGCGGCGGTGACCGCCGACCACGTTTCCGGCGGCCGGGTCGAGGTCGGGATCGGCGCCGGCTGGTGGGAGCGCGAGCACGAGCTCTACGGGTTCGACCTGCCGGAGATCGGGCCGCGGATGGAGGCGCTCGAAGAGCAGATGCAGATCGTCCGCGGGCACTGGGGCGAGGGGCCGTTCGACTTCGAGGGCAAGCACTACTCGGCGCGTCAGCTCGACGCCCGGCCGAAGCCGGTGCAGCGGCCGCTGCCGCTGATCCTCGGCGCCAAAGGCGGGCCGCGCAGCCTGCGGATCGGCGCCCGCTGGGCCGACGAGTACAACACGGTGATGGCGACCGCGGAGGAGATCGCCGACCTGCGCCGGCGCCTCGACGAGGCCTGCGAGAAGGAGGGCCGCGACCCGGCGACCCTGCCGCTCTCGATGATGACCGGCTGGCTCGTCGGCGCCGATCGCGAGGACCTGCTCGACCGCGCCTCCCGCCTCTCGGAGTGGAAAGGCGAGGGCGGCGACGGCGAGGCGTTCATCGCCGGCCTGCGCCCGAGCACGATCCTCGGCACGGTCGAGGAGGCGGTCGAGCAGTTGCAGGAGCTGAAGTCCGCGGGCCTGACCCGGATCATGGGACAGCACCTGCTCCACCGCGACCTCGACGCGGTCGCGCTGATGGGGCGCGAGGTCGCTCCGCGCGTCTAGGCGCGAGACCGCAGGAAAGGCTCTCCAGGAACCGTTTTTTCGGTCTCGGCGTTACTTGGGATCGACAGTGCCGTAGATCGCCCGCATCCAGATCTCGACGCAGACCTCGATCGCCCTGTCCCTGTCCAGGGAGGGCGTCTCGGAGACGAAGGTCGCGAACTGGACCCGTTCGTTCATCTGCACCAGCGCGGTAGCCAGGTCGCGCGCAGGCACCCCTTGCGGGGCGACGCCGCGGGCGCGCTCGATCTCGATGATCGCGGCGGCGTCGGAGATCCAGCGCTCCATGATCGTCCCCCAGAGCTCCTGCGCCTCGGTGTTGGAGGTCCGCAGCTCTCCGGCGGCGAGGACGACGGCCTTTCGCTCCAGGAAGGCCTCGTAGATTTCCTCCAGCAGCTGCGTCAGGCCGGCGCGTGGGTTCTCCGGCAGCAGCGCCATTGCCTCCTGCCGGCTCGCGGCGGTGATCGCCGGGACCATCCGTTCGATGATCGTCAGCACGACCGCATCGCGGGAGGGGAAGTAGAAGTAGAAGGTGGGGCGGGAAATGCCCGCGCCTTTGGCGAGGTCGTCGACCGAGATCTCGCTCAGCGGCTTTTCCTCCAGCAGCCGTTCGGCGGACTCCAGGATCGCCCGCTCGCGCTCGTCGCCGCTGACGCGAGTGCCGCGCCGGCCGCGCGCTTTCGGGATCGGATCGGCTTTGGCGGTCGCCTCCATCGCTCTCCACCTTACATTGCGTCGACAGATTCGACAACTTGTTGACGTTCTCGACACAGTGTTGATAAAGTTCGGCTCGTGAGCAAGCGCGTGATCATCACCGGCGCCGCCAGCGGCATCGGCGAGGCAACTGCGAAGGAGCTGCGCCTGCGCGGGGCGCAGGTCGTCGGGCTCGACCTCAAGGGCGAGGACGACCTGATCGCCTGCGACGTAAGGGACCAGGAATCGGTCGACAAGGCGATCGCCGCCGCGGTCGAGCGCCTCGGCGGCGGGCTCGACGCCCTCGTCAACTGTGCCGGCATCGGCCTGCCGCAGAGCGCGACCGAAAAGCCGGGGCCCGACGCCCTCGGCGTCATCGACGTCAACCTGCTCGGCACCTGGCGGGTCACCGCCGCGGCCCTGCCGACGCTGCGCGCATCCCACGGGCGCGTCGTCAACATCTCTTCCGGCCTCGCCCACATCGCCGTTCCCTTCGCCACCGCCTACGGAGCCAGCAAGCGCGCCGTGGTCGGCTACTCCGAGCAGCTGCGGGCCGAGCTCGGCGACGAGGTCACCGTCACCACCGTCTACCCCGGCTACATCCGCACCCCGATCCACGACGCCAGCCAGAGCGCAGGCATCGGGCTCGAGGGGATGGTGCCCGCGGAGCCGCTCGGCGCCGCGGTCGAGACGATCGTCCGCGCCATCTACGGCAAGCCGGCCCGCGACCTCGCCACGACCAAGCGCGGCGCCCGCGCCTACGCCGCCCTGCGCTTCGTCCCCAAAGGCCTGGTCGAGCGGGTGATCCGCCGCCAGATGCGCAGCGGCGCCAAGCGCGGCCTCTTCAAGTCCACCCCGATGACGAGCGACCTCCTCGCTCGCCTGGAACGCTAGGCAGGAGACCCTTATGTCGAACCAACGAGAGCACGTGAACGTCCTCATCGTCGGCGCCGGCCTTGCCGGCATCGGCGCCGCCGTCCACCTGCAGCAGAACTGCCCCGAGAAGAGCTACGCGATCCTCGAGGCGCGCGAGACGATCGGCGGCACCTGGGACCTCTTCCGCTATCCCGGCATCCGCTCGGACTCCGACATGTTCACCCTCGGCTACTCGTTCAAGCCGTGGCTGGGGGAAAAGTCGATCGCCGACGGCGAGTCGATCCTCGAATACATCAAGGAGACGGCGCAGGAGTACGGGGTGGAGGACAAGATCCGCTTCCGCCACAAGGTCCTCGCCGCCGAGTGGTCGAGCGCCGACGCGCACTGGACTATCCGCGCCGAGCGCGACGGGGAGCCGGTCGAGCTGACCTGCGACTGGCTCTACGGCTGCACCGGCTACTACCGCTACGACGAGGGCTTCCTGCCGAAATTCGAGGGGACCGAGCGCTTCGAGGGGCAGATCATCCACCCCCAGCACTGGCCCGAAGGCCTCGACTACGAGGGCAAGCGCGTGGTGGTCATCGGCAGCGGCGCCACGGCGATGACGCTGGTGCCGGCGCTGGCCGAGCGGGCGGAGCGCGTGACGATGCTGCAGCGCTCACCCACCTACGTCGTCTCCCGGCCCGCCGTCGACCCGCTCGCGCAGCGGCTGCGGCGCCTGCTGCCGGAGAAGCTCGCCTACGCGGCGGTGCGCTGGAAGAACGTCCTGGTCCTGCACGGCAGCTACACGCTCTTCCGCCGCTGGCCCAACTTCTCCAAGCGCATCCTGCGCAAGCGCCTCGAACCGCTGCTGCCCGCCGACTACGACATCGACACCCACTTCAAGCCCCGGTACAACCCCTGGGACGAGCGCCTCTGCGCCGTGCCGGACGCCGACCTCTTCCAGGCGATCCGCGCCGGCCGGGCCGAGGTCGTCACCGACCGGATCGAGACCTTCACCGAGAAGGGGCTGCGGCTGCAGTCGGGCAAGGAGCTGGAGGCCGACATCATCGTCACCGCCACCGGCCTCAACATGCTCGTCCTCGGGGGGATGCAGATCCTCATCGACGGCAAGGAGAAACGGATGTCGGAGACCGTCGGCTACAAGGGGATGATGTTCAGCGGCATCCCCAACATGTGCCTGGCGCTCGGCTACACCAACGCCTCCTTCACCCTCAAGACCGACCTCGTCGCCGCCTACATCTGTCGCCTCCTCAAGCACATGGACGCCAACGGCTACCGCGTCGCCACCCCCAAGGCGCCCGACCCATCGGTCCAGATCGAACCGATCATCGACCTCAAATCCGGCTACGTCCTCCGCGCCCTCGACCAGCTCCCCAAGCAAGCGGCCGCCCACCCCTGGCGCCTGCACCAGAACTACGCCCAGGACATCCGCCTCCTGAAGAAGGGCCCGCTCGACGACGAAATCGAGTTCTCCCGGGGCGGGGCCGAGGCCAAGCCGACCGAGAAGCCCGACGAGCTAGCCGTCGCCTGAGCCGCCCGGGCCCCACGCCCCGCTCGGCCCGGTAAATTGGGACCGGCGCGGTGGCAGTAGCTCAGTTGGTAGAGCTCCGGCTTGTGGTAACGGCGGCTTCCGGTTTGAATTTCGGCCCTTTTGCGGATCGAAATTCCCCGCAAATCAGCGGTTCACCTTCTCGGCATTCGTTTAAACCAAGACCCAAAATCCGCTCCCGATCAGGCAGAAACTGCCTGATCGGGGCCAGATATGCGGCGATTGCCCGCGATTCCGCTCGCTTTGGTTGGCGGCCAGAGCTAGGACATCCGTATCGGCCCCGCAACGGGCGCGGCCCCAACGGAATCAGGAGATTGCGATGAGCACCACCGCCACTAAAAAACAGCCCAGCCGGACCAGCAAGCGCACCGGCATAAGCGCCAAAACGAAAGCCGCCTCGGCGAAAACGAAAACGGCCAGCGCGAAGACCACCGCCAACAAAGACGGGGGCGAGCGGCTGAGCCCCGGCGCGCTCGACGGCCTCGTACTCGGCTACATGAAACGAAACCCGAAAAAGCTGCAGGCCACCTCCGGCGTCGTCGGCCGCGGGATCAGACGCTCCCCCGGCGCCATCACCAACTGCCTCGATCGGCTGGAGAAGGCGGGCAAGGTCAAGCTGACCAACAAGAAGCCCCGGGAATACGACCTCGCCGCCTGCAAGTAATCCGAAAGACATAGCGGCCTCCGGCGGCGCGGTAACGCGACCGGAGACCTAATGGCGACCTCAAATCCTACGGCCCCTGGTGCCGCCAGGTGCCAAACGACGCATGACGAAGACGAGCGCGAGGAGGCCGCAGACGCTCGCCCAGGCCGAGCTGATCCGGGAACTCACCCGGGGTGGGTCGAAAGCCTTTCCCGCGGCCGATGCGATCCAGCGGGCCGTTCGCGATCTCGCGGCCGCCGGCCTGCTCCACCGCTTGGGCGAGGACGAAGTCGTTCGACCCACCCGGCCTGCCGTCCGCCTCTACGACCTGTGGGAACGATGATGGACGGGCGACTGAGGAACGGAAGGTGGCAAAGCGGATCGGCCACAACGTGCTCCTGGCCCGCCACCGCGTCGGCTATTCGCAGGAAGAGCTTGGGAGACGCTGCTCGCTGCACCGCACCGAGATCGGGATGATCGAGAACGGCGACCGCCTGCCGCGCTCCGACACGCTGCTGAAGCTGGCTGGCGGACTGGAAGTGGGAGCGGAGGTGCTGTTGCGGGGGATCGAGTGGATACCCCCCGGCCCAACGGCTGGCGCCTGCTTCGGGATCATCTCGCCGGAGCCGAGGGGAGGCTGACCGATGCCGCCCAAGCAGAACAACCCGGAAGACGTGCTGCTCTCGATCCTCCAGCACCCGCTGCGCCGGCGGCTGCTCAGGTTCTACATCGAGGTAGAAGGAAAGCTGAGCCCGGAGGAACTCACGCTCCTCGCAAACGACCGCCGGGCCGTGCTCGGTACTGAGTGATGTGGACGCGGAGAAGTCGAAGGTTTTTTGATGAGGGGCAGCTCCTACGGCTTGTCTATGAGCCGCCTGGACTTCCCTGGCTTGAGAGCTCCTTCTGTTTTGGCACCTATGAAGACAAGCTTGTAGTCGCGGCGTTCGTCCAGCGGGTCGGATAACAACATTTTGTCGCCCTCCTCGCGCATCCCCAATGCGGCTAGGACGGCAAGCCCAGCTTCGCGCATCGCCTTCCGCACCTCCTCTTTGGATCTAAAACGCTCGAGATGACGGATGGGCTCAGGTAGCCGATCCCCGGTTATCTCCGATTCGAAGACGGCTGGCCTAACTTCCCCACGACCGCGCCATAGCCATCTCGATCCATCGTGCTCGACTTGTCGATCCCCGAAGTAGGCGCTGGCGTAGGTCGAGCTGGAGTTGACGTCGAAAAGAAGTAATCCATCCTCGGCGAGGTTTCCTCGCATCGCCGACAGCGCTTGGGTGAGATCGGCATCGCCGAGCAAGTAGTTGATCGAGTCATTCAGCGAGAGGACGAGATCGAAGTTGCCGATATGCGGAAGATCCCGCATATCGGCCCGCGAGAGTCGAACTTCGCCCTTGCCCTCGATGGCCGCAACATCGAGCATCGCCGGCGACAGGTCGCAGCCCTCAACCTCCCAGCCCCTTCTTAGCAGGGCCCGAAAGGCTCGGCCAGTCCCGCACCCAACATCGAGGGCTCTGCCGCGGGCCGGCAGCCCGCGTTTCCGAAGCTCGGGCAGCAGCACCCTTCCAAGCCACTTCTCGTAGTCGTTGCCGTGGTTGAAGTCGTTGTAGATGACGGCGAACGCCTCGTAGGCCCTCAACGCTGGGTCCGGTTCCATCGTCGCGCCAGCCTAGGGGTTCTACGACAGAGAGCGCAAACAAATCACTGGGAAGAAGCGGGGCCCCGGCCTCGAAACATCGCCGAAACGCTTGACCCCGCTTTCCCCGCTCTAGATCAGCCGTTCTTGTGGGTTGACACCACCGGCACGGCGGTCTCCATCGTTCCGATCTTCATGTCCTCACCCCCTTCCATTTGTTTGCGCATAGGGGAGTAAAGACCGCGGTGCGGGTTCTGGGGGGCCGTTGGGCAATCCGACCTACGGGCTGGACAGGCCGTCCCTAGGCGTCGGGCGTCATTGAGGCTTCGTCTGGTAGGTAGTGGGTACTCGTGCGTTCAGTCGATGCAGAGCAATCGTCCCTGGGCTCCGCGGCCCGAGCGCGCAGCGAGGCCACGCCTCTACATGCTGGCCAGAGCTACTTGGAGCGCTTGGGGGTCGTCTACATGAATCAGGTCCGGCTAACGATCGTCACCGAGCTCTACATGCGTGAGATGGGGGTGCGGCAGTTCCACTCGACCATCGGAGGCAGTTCCTACGACAGCGTCCGCCGGCATTTCCTCAAACTGATCGAATTCGGATGGCTTCGGTACGTCAGGACCGCTAAGAGCGGTCGGGGAAGGCCTGAAAAGCTCTATCGCTCGACCGAACTAGCCGTAATCGATACCGATACCTGGCGCACCCTCCCGTTCTCGATTCGTGACGCGTTCACGATTCAGTTGCTCGAAGAGATGGGCGGTCGCCTCGGGGAGGCGCTGCGGGAGGGGTCGGCCGATCTTGGCGCTGATCTCATCCGAACCTTTACGACGATCGACGTGGATGAGCTGGCCTGGTGCGAGGCATATGCTGCCGTCGAGCGCTGCTTCAACACCCTGCTTCGGAAGCAGACCGATGCCCGAATTCGCTTAGAGACGAGCGATGAGGAGCCTCAGTTGATCATCGTCAACCTCGCCGCTTTCGAAGCCTTCAGGGAGGTTGTGCCCGGATCTGCCAAGCGACTGCCCGAGCCCCTCCCAAAAGCGGCGGGGACAGAGCCCTTGCCCTGGCCGGAACGAGTCGGAAAGGTCTTTCGCGATCGCCTTGATCTGGCCATCGTCGACCACCTGACCCGGGAACCGGGGACTCCGGAACAACTGCAGGACACATTCGGGGGCACGAGTAGTGGCTACTACCTCCGACGCTGTAACCGACTCGCGGAGCAAGGATGGGTCGTGCGTTTCGACTCGCAGACCGGCGGCGCGTACTACGGAGCGAGCGTTCCGCGATTTCGAGCTGCTCTGCCTAACGTTTGTGAAGCCGACATCTATAAGAAGGTTCCACAGCCCGTCCGGCGGGGTCCGTCGTGGAGCGCCTTCAAAGAGTTTGCGGCGACCTCCATCCGCGCGGTTGAAGCCGGCACGTTCAACAATCGGACGGATCGGCATATGACCATGAGCCCTCTGCTCGTTGATGCCGCGGGGCGCGAGCAGGTCGCACGAGCCCTCCAGAGTTTCAGAGAAGATCTTGCGGGGATTGGACGCGATCTTGAGGAGCGCCGACGACGGATCAAGAAACTCGCCACCTTTCCCGCCGGTTTTTTGCTGTCGGCGTTCGATGCGCGCCCCTGCGAAAAACTCCGGAAGTAGATAGGGGCTGAGACTCATTTATTTGCACAAAATGTCTTTGATTTAGCTGATCGCTCAGTCAAGAATTGCTGAAGCGGAAGGCAGTACAGGCCGGTCCTTTGGAAGCCCCTGAGCAGCCTCGCCCCGTCCCCGGCAAGTCAAGACAGTGCCCACTTCCTCCAACACCACCCCAGATCACCCCCACCCTGTGCAGGGGACAGGACGATGAAGACGCAGGGGGGCGACGACTTCTGTTGGCAGGCCGTCGTCCCCCTCATCGTCCACCCCACGAAGGTGACAATCATCGAACTCCTGTTGCTTGAACAGCGTCCGCTTTCGGCGACCCGGATGGCGAAGATGATCGGCGACCCCGAATTCACCGTCGCCCTACTTCACTACCACTGTGACACCCTCCTGAAGGCCGGTGTCCTGCGGCTGGAAGGAACCGTCCCTAGGGGAGCGTCGAACGAGAAGTTCTACTGGTTCGCACCGCAGGAAGGGAGCTGCGGTTGACGCGGCAGCAGAGGCGGGAGCCACCGCGCGACGACGATGAGGCGGCTGCCTTCGAGGGGCTAGGCCAGGCCGTGACCTTGATGCGCGAGCGGAAGGGCGTGGACCGCGACGAGTTCGCGGCGAAGGCTGAAATGACGCCGACTGAATTGGAGCAGGTCGAACTCGGCGAACTGGATGAGTGGTGGGGTGGCCTCCGGATGATCGCGAAAGCGGCCGGGATGCCTCTCTCCACGCTGGTCAGGGAAGCCGAAAAATCTTCGCCTGGGAATGGTGGCGAATCCGAGCGGGACCGAGACGGTGGGTAGGTCGCGCCCATCTTCAGCGCTCGGCCAGGTCATGCGCGCCCTGCGCGAGGAACGCGGGTTAGGGCAGGAGGATCTCGCCTGTCCGCGAGAGGCCGAAGAATCGGAACGGGAATTCGCCCCTGTCAAGAACCTGCGCGATGCCTGCGAGTCGGTGCTCGGTCAGATCGACTGAGAACACGGATGCGGAAAGCCGGGTCTGAGCTAGTTCACGGAGGCAAGGCGATGATGAAAGGAACGGATGCTGTCGTGGAATGGACGGCGTCGCATAGAGGGAAGAGATGATTAGGGCTGCGCCAGGCCTGTATCCGGTCCGGGAGATCCTCCCACCGGACACTCCTACGGCTTTCCCTGTCTTAGCCGGCCCCTATGGCTTCGCCGAGAACGAGCTGGCGGATGGAGCGGCACTGTTCGCGGATCGAGTCGACCGGGTGATGCGGCCTGACGGCTACCGTCTCGCCGGCACCTTCGAGCCTGGTTCCGCCATCCCAACGGGGGTCGTAGGCTTCCGGCTGATCCGGAGCAATGCCTTGGGCGACCATCTTTGGATTGACGATTTCGTCACCGGCGGCACTGGGGCACACGCCGAAGCGGCGCAGTTACTGTCTTTCTTAATAAGGGAGGCAAAGCATCTCGACGTCACTCAGCTCCACTTAGACGTCCTCTCCGATCAGCCGCCTAATGCTTCGGAGGGAGACTCCGTCACCGACTTAGCGGCCGGGCAGGACTTTGACGATCTGTCCTGGCTCAGCGGCCCGCTTATGAATCGCGATCATGCCGTCTTTCACGGCTTTCGGGAGCTTGGCGGCAGATTCGTTCTGTCGATCAGCGACGACCCCTCGAAGCCGCAGGTTCAGGCACCGCCCTCAGCGCGGCGCCGCCAGCTCGGGCGACCCCGGCGGCCCCGGCGGTGACTCCCGTACAGGTGCCGGCGAGTGTTTCTCCTTCCTTCGTTCCGACCAACGTCGGACTCCTCGCTCTGATCGTGAAGGCCAAGCAGTCAGGCCAATTGGATATCCCGGCATATGGCTCTGCGCCGAACCGAACGAATCTGCACGGATTCTCTATCGACGCCCGGTGCTCGACTGCTCACAAACGAACGCCAGGGCCGCCATCGACCAGAAGGGCCGCAGATGGGTCACCGGATTGAGCCGCAGATTCCACTCGGTGAAGCTGTGAAAATGGTGCGCGAAGAAAAGGCGCTCACCAAGACTGCGGTCGCGGCCCGGGCGGGTGTAAGCGCCCGGTGGCTCCGTGACGTAGAGGCCGGTAAATGCAATCCCACTTGGGCGAACCTACGGCGGGTCACGGTGGGCTTGCAGATCGATCTAACCGAGCTGGCGGCAAAAGTCGAACTTGTCGAGAAGAAGTCACTGGGCCTGATACCGAATCTCGGTCCCTAGTCCAGAATTACTCTCAGCGCTCCTGCACCGGAAACATAGGCACAAGTCGGTGAGCCTGCAAAGTATTCGCACTGTCCAGTGAAGTCCAACCCGAGTTCTGCAAATCGGGTTTCCAAAGTGGCCCTGCGGGCTCTTGCTGCCCGCTCCCGGATTGGACATTTCGTCATGTGACCGTGGCCTTACCAAGTACTGGGTATTTCAATGCCCATCCCGTTCGTGTTGGGTACCACAGCGTCCAGGGCGAGCGATCCCTTGGTCTTTTGCGAAACCGCTAGACAGGGGGAGATGTGGAAGCAAAACGGAATGTCCAGGGCTTTAAGGTGGGAATCGTCTTCGTCGCTCTCGCGCTGCTTGTTGCGCTGATCGGCCTGACGGCATCCGCCGGCGCCTCAGACAATCCGAGTGTGAATCTCGAAGTTCCGGGTCAGGAGGCATCCGGAGACGATCCGGAACGCTACTTCGACGGTGACACGATCGTGCCCGTTGATCTCGAGGCGGTCGCCGAGGAAGAAGCCAAACGCGAAGACTGGCTCGAAAGCCCTGAAGCCGAACATCAACGCGACGTGTCCTGGAACGCCTACGGCGACCTCTCGCCTTCGGCATCAGAAGATCTCCTGCGCACGGTCTTCGCCGAGCAGCTTCAAGCGCTGAACGACGATCCTGCCCGCTTTCTCAGCGACGCCCAGTTGATCCGGCCGCTGGACGAGACGGCCGCGGCGGTCAAGGAGGACGGAGAGAACGCACTGCTCGATGCCGACATACCCGTGCGGGCCGAGGACGAGAGCGGCAAGCTGGCAAAGGTCGAGCTGAGCCTCGAGCCCACTTCAGAAGGCTATGAGCCCGCTAACGGTCTCGTCGATCTCACCCTGCCGCTCGCGGCCGACGAAAAGGCCCAGGTTGGCGAAGAGGGCTTCGCGATCTCCCAGGCAGCCGCCGATCCCGTCTCGGCCCGCCGGTTCGGCGACAAGAGCCTGTTCTACGCAGACGTTCTGCCGGACACCGACCTGCTGGCCGCTCCGACCTCGGGCGGCGTGGAGCTCTTCGACGTGCTCCGCTCCGAAGCGAGCCCGGAGGATCTCCGTTTCGCAATCGACGTTCCCGAAGGCGCGGTACTGCGAGCCGACGGCGGCGGCGGTGCCGAGGTTTTCCGCGACGGAGAAATCCTCACGCACATAGCGACTCCGGTGGCGACCGATGCCCAAGGATCCGAAGTGCCCGTCGAGTTGACCGTTGAACCCAACGCGGTCGTTCTCCACGTCGACCACCGAGGCGGCGACTTCGCCGCGCCGATCCTCGTCGACCCGATCGTCGAGGACTGGGCCAACAACCCCAACAGCTGGTACTACGGCAACAAATGGGACGCGCTCTCCAACGGGGCCTGGAAATCCGCCTCCAATAACTCGCAGCTCAAGAGCTGGACCTGCTGCTGGGAAGGCTCGCACGCCGGGCTGATGATCAGCTCGGAAAGAAACGTCTTCTACGGCGCCGAACAGAACGCCCAATGGTCCTACAGCACCGCAAACGCAGCGACCTTTATCCAGAAAGCCTGGGTGGTTCCGTTCTATCGAAACGACGAATCATGCGGCACCTCAGCACAGCCCCACAACTACATTGGGCTATGGAGAACGTCACCAACTGAAACGTGGAGCGCCCTCAATACGAACAAAGCCAGCGGCGATGCCTGGATCGAAGGGGCCGGCCAAGCGTTCATTGTCGGCATGGGGACCGGCAATGGCGTTTGGATCGGCTGCAACCGCTACACCTACGCAGGCGGCGTCGCTCTTTGGCTCGATGATCTATGGCCTCCGATCGTCAACTCGGCGACCGTCACGCCTTCGAATAAATGGATTGACGACTCCGACGCCATCACCATTGGCGCCAACGTCAACGACGAGGGCCTCGGCATCTACCGGGCGACGATCACCCCCGAAGGCAAAGCAGCGATCTCAAAAACCACCGGCTGCACTGGCCTCTATGGCAATCGCTGCCCCAACAGCACCAGCGTCAACTTCAACCTCACGGGGCTCAGCTTCGGGGAGGGCGTCAGGAGTGTGGACGATCAGCGCTGAAGACCCCTCGGGCAAGGCAGCAACCGGCGGCTATTTCAAAACCAAGGTCGACCGCACCCCGCCGGAAGTCACCCTGAGCGGCCAGCTCGCCCAAGCGACCAACGAGGGCGGCAGCAGCGAGCAGCCAGCCGGGCAGGGCGACGATCTGATCCTTCCCGTCTACAACCTCAACATTGCGGCTACGGATGGCAGCAACCAGACCGACCTCACCAGGCGCTCGGGCGTCAAGAACATCGAAGTTTTCCTCGATGGATCCAAACAAAGCGTTCCGTGGACGGCGCAGACGGCGACTGAAGACAGCCGGCCGATGAGCAAGAACTACGAACTCAAGCTGAGCACGCTGACCACCGCGGGCAATCACACGCTGGAAGTAAAGGTTCGCGATCAGGTCGACAATGTCAGGGAACGAAAAATCGAGTTCGAATATTTCCCCGCCACTGGAATGAAGGACGAGTACGTCATGCATTACTTCCCGCTCCCGGACGGCTCGGGGAACGAAGACGAAGAAGAGCATCCCAGCCGCCCCGAACTCGCCGTCAACGTGATGAACGGCAACCTCGTCTACCGCGAGCAGGACATCGACATCAACGGCGCCGGCGCCGACCTCGAGGTCGAACGCTTCTACAACTCGATGCTGCCAACCGCTGAGAACACCGAGTGGGGCGACGGCTGGACCCTGGCCGAGACTCCAGATCTCGACCCGATCAGCTCCAGCCAAGCCGACATCCTGGAGTCAAGCGGCGCGATCGAAGACAAGGTCGCCCTGCCGACCGAAGCCGGCGCCAGCAAATTCGACCCGGTGCTGCAGGCGACGATCGAAAAGAAGGCGGGCGGCGGCTATGAGCTGACCGACGAGACCGGCGAATTGCCCACCTCCGTCTCCTTCGATTCCACCGGGCAGGCCGAGGCGCTCCTGACCGACGGCTACGCCAAGGTCGACTACTCCTACGAAGGCGGCGATCTGGCCGAAATCGAGGTCGAAGACCCCGCCACCTTCTCCGCGGAACCCGAAATCCCCGAGCCGGAGCTGATCACGGCGCCCACCTTCGCCAGCTCCTTCGGCGCGAACGGCTCCGCCGACGGCCAGATGAAAATGCCCGCCGACGTCGCCATCGATTTTCAAGGCAACCTCTGGGTCGTCGACAAGGGCAACAACCGCATCGAGAAGTTCGATCCGAGCGGCAAATACCTGGCGAAGTTCGGCTCGCTTGGCTCCGGCAACGGCCAGTTCAACCGGCCCACGGCGATCGCCATCGCAAGCAACGGCGATCTCCTGGTGACCGACGCAGGCAACGCCAGGGTGCAGCGCTTCTCCTCCTCGGGTGTCTACCTCTCCAAGTTCGGCTCCGCAGGTACCGCCAACGGCCAATTCGCAGGATCGGGTCCCGAAGGCATCGCGGTCGACGCCGGCGGCAACATCTGGGTCTCCGACACCTATGGCGGCCGCCTGCAGAAGTTCACCTCCGCCGGCGCCTTCGTCAAAACCGCCGGCACCAAAGGCTCGGGCACTGGTCAGTTGGGCGAACCGACCGGCCTCGACATCGATTCCTCCGGCAACGTCTGGGTCGCAGACTGGCAGAACAACCGAATTGCAGTGTTCAACGGCAACGGGGAATACCTGAAAGCGTTCGGCTCCCTCGGCAGCGGGAATGGCCAGTTCAACCATCCCGACGAGATCGAGATCGACAAGCTCGGCAGCGTCTGGATCGGCGACCAGGGCAACAACCGCATCCAGCAGTTCGACCTCTCGGCCCAGTTCAAGGCCAAGTTCGGCTCAAGCGGGACGGGGCAGGGGCAGTTCAGCCTCGCCCGTTCGATGGGGATCGCGGTCGACTCCAAGGGCCACCTCTGGGTCGCCGATGTCAACAACCACCGTATTCAGCAGTGGCTCGTCCCAGTGGAAAAACCGGTCTACCTCTCTTCCTTCGGCACCAACGGCTCTGCCGACGGTCAGCTCAAAGCTCCCGCCGACGTCGCCCTTGCGGGCAACTCCCTCTGGATAGTCGACAAGGGCAACAACCGCATCCAGAAGTTCGACACCAGCGGCAAATACCTGGCGAAGTTCGGCTCGCTCGGAACCGGCAACGGCCAGTTCGACCAGCCGACTTCAATCGCCGTCGATCGCGACGGCAACCTGTTGGTGGTCGATTCCGCCAACAACCGCGTCCAGAAGATCGATCCCTCCGGGCAGTTCATCTCCAAGTTCGGTTCGGCGGGAACCGGCAACGGTCAGTTCGCAGCTCCCGAAGCGGCTACCACCGACTTCCAGGGCAACATCTGGGTCTCCGACACCGACAACGGCCGCCTGCAGAAGTTCGATGCGGAAGGGAACTTCCTCGAAGTCGTCGGCTCCAAAGGCTCCGGCACCGGCCAGCTTGGGGAACCGACCGGCCTCGACGTCGATCCGGAAGGAAACGTCTGGGTCGCCGATTGGCTTAACAACCGGATCACCGCCTTCAAATCCGATGGAAGCTACCTCGGCAGCTTTGGCACGGCCGGCAGCGGCCCGGGCCAGTTCAACCACCCGGACGAGATCGAGATCGACAGCCACGGCAATGTCTGGGTCGGTGATCAGAGCAACAACCGGGTGCAGCGGTTCAACCTCAAAGGAGAATACGTCGGCCAGTTTGGCTCCTCGGGCCTTACTGAAGGCGCCCTCTTCCTCGCCCTGCCGATGGGGATCACCAGCGACAGCCAGGGCCACGTCTGGGTCACCAACAGCGGTCCGAGTCGCATCCAGAAGTGGATGCTCGGCAACTACGGCTTGTCCCAGGCTTCGCCCCTCGACCTCTCCGACGGCGATCCGAAGGTCACGGTCGAGACCCCCGAAGCCCTGATCAGCAAAGTCAGCGGCAACGCTGCCGGCACCCATACCTACACCCACGTAGGCGACGATCTTACGGTTCACAAAGGCCCTGCCGGCGAAGCCAAATACGAATACGACGCCAGCGGCCGGATGACCAAAGTCACGCTCCCCAACGGCAGCTGGGGCTCGATTGCCTACCAGACGGACGGCAGGGTCAAATCGGTGACCGTGGACCCCGCCGGAGCCGAACCCGCGAAGACGACCAGCTTCGAATACACGGACTCTCCGACCCGGCGAACGGTCGTCGTTCCTTCGGATGCCCCGCACGTCACCTATGACATCGGTGAAGACGGGTCGGTCCTCAAGTGGTGGAACGCGCTTCAGCCGCCAGTTTTTGACGACCTTGCGGGCGGCATCTATGAAAATCGCAACAAAGAGGACGGCCTCGTTTCCGGGGATCAGTATCTAGATATCCAGGCTCATTCCGAGGAGGGGATCGCGTCGATTGAGGTGATCGCGAACGGCAATCAGCTTGTCCACAAGACGACCTGTGATCAGACCGAAGCGCAGGGGATCGAGTGCAAAACCGTCGTCAGCGAGTGGGTCACCGATACGGAAAGCCATGCGCCGGGGCATCTAAACCTCGAAGTCTTGATAACCGATCGACTCGGTCAGACCATGAGCGAACGCTTCTGGGTTGACATCCCGCCGCCATCACCGCGCCCCGCGTTGGGGACGCCGATCCCACCGAAGTTCGCCGACGTCTTGAACTTCCGAGAAGAATACGGGCTCGAGGTCGTGTTCCCGGTGGCCAGCGAGATTGTGCGGAATGAACGGATCTTCAGCCTGATCAACGCCTGGTATGAAGGGGAACCCGTAGCCCGTGCGTCATGGGAACGTTGGGGAGTGCCGCTGCGCCCAACGGATGTCGCAGAGCTTGAATACCGAGAGTGGTACATCCAGCAAGATGCGGCTTTGATCAACGCTTGGGGCGAAGAAAACCAACCCAATGCCTTCGCCGGATACTGGATCGACCACCGTAGCGGTGGGTTGATCCGCGTCGGATTCAAAGGTGGGTCGGCGGGTCCGGTGAGCCAGCTGAAAGGGCTGCCTGGGCTTGCCGCTGTAGATCGCCTTGCGCCGTTTGCCAAAGATCCTTCCTTCTCGATCAGTGAATTAACGTCATTGCAAACCGCCATCGGCGGCGACAACGCCACCCGCGCCCCTCTCCGTGGGTCGATATCCACCGTTGGGATAGACATTCCCACCAACAGGGTGTCAGTCGGTGCCAGCGACGTTTCGGCGGTGCAAAGCGGCCTCAGTAGCGCCTATGGTGCGGGGGCTCCCTTCACGGTGCGGTTTGAACCGGCTACGGGCGGCCCCCAGTCCCGCCGCTTTGTGAACAGCGGACCGATCTATGGAGGCCAGAGAATCGCCGAACAGCATGGAGCAGAGCCCAACGACACGTATCGGGTATGCACTGCAGCGTTTGGCGCTTCCGAAGTAGTAGGCAGAAACGCCAACGGGACGCCGAAGGTAGAGGACTTCCTGCTGACCGCGGGCCATTGCTATGACAAAGGCACCGTTGTAAAGCGAATTCTCAGCGCGGATCTACCGGCCGGCTACCACGATCCAGTTCGTATCGGGGTCCAGACGGATCGTGACTGGCGTGCATATAGCGACAATTACAAAACGTACGAGTACGACGGCGCAGCCATAAAACTCGATGGGACCAACCTGTCCACCAACGGTATTTTGCACCGGAACAACACCATCTCTCATGTCGATGGTGCTGCCCGAGCTGTCATCGGCCAGACCTATTGCATCTCGCTTGGCGAGACCAATGCCATCAGGTGCCAGCCGTTGAAGGGGCCGGCGGTTATCAATCCTGGTGGGACCTATGAAGTGGAAGGTGCGGGGCCGCTCTGGCAGCTCCAACTGGTGATAGATGCTGAACCCGGAGACAGTGGCTCCCCCATGTGGTCGCCAACTACCAACAAGGCGGTCGGCATACATGTTTGGGGAGACCCCACTCAAAGCACCCCGCTGCTTCCACCGCCACTACCTGATAAAGGGTACTATCCTTGGGGCGAACCCAAAAGGAGCGACGCCGTAGGATTGTTGAATGCTCCATTTATGGGAGATAAGCTTCACGTGATTTCGAAATGACGAGTCGATCGACAAACAGCTCTGGATGTCACTTGCGAAGCTGGGCTGCAAGGCGCGCGAGCGTGGCCTTACTGGTTCTGATCGGGCTGTGGCTATCGGCCCCCCCCGACCGAGCCGATGCTGCATGGAGCACGAGTGAGTGCGAAGCTCACACCCTCATCGACTTCGCTGCCGTGCTTGAGCGGATGCGGCCGGCAGCGCACCTTCCTGGTCGCGAGAAATTGGCCTTTGCACAGCAGATTCACTTGGCCCCGACCAACACCAGCTCTGTCGGTCCCACGAGCGTCGGGTTTAGGATCTACCGTGACTACCAGCGTCAATCCACGGGGGCCCATGATGGATGGAAGGTAGTCAGTCGCCTTACCCTGGTGCGAAAGTCGGGTGTAGGACGCCGTGTCCTTAGGACCAAGGATGGCTCACTCGATCCGATGTTACGAGGGAAGGTGAGATCGACCGAAGTCGCGCACTTCCCGGTAACTGCCCGGCCTGCCTTCTACAGAGTGGATGTGGTATTTGAGAATGGGTCGGGGAGGCAGGTCCGCTACTGGAATTACTACCGGGTGCTGCGGAAGCATCCTGACTTGAGGTTGACGCTTTCGGGCGCCAGCCTCAACCCTGGAGACATCTTGCACTGGCGCTTCAACAATTTTGGGACCACCGCTGTTTCGTACGGTCTTCCGTATGAAGTCGAGCGATTCGACGAGGCATCCGGCAGGTGGGAGCTCGACTCCCTAACTCCGAGCGGCTTCCCGTCAGTGGGCTTCTCGCTCGGCGCGGGCCAAGCCGGAGACTGTCAGTCGTTGGTCCTTCCAGCCGAAACGCCGGACGGGCGTTACCGGCTGATCAAGGAAGCGCAGACGGGATCGGGTACCCAGCGATTCGTTTCGAAGTTCTCAGTAGGCGGCTAAGGAGTTCGGGCTCGTGGGGCTCAAATACAGGTCAAGTAGGGCTTCGGCTCTTCTCTAGTCCCGTCAGGCCCTCCGACTTCAGGGCCGTTCGAGGCCGAGTTGCACCGGCCGCCGCAACGGACGGGAGCAGTTCGAGCGGCGCCCGTCAACCTCGGTAGCGACCTCATGGCGTTGCCGTTTCCCTCCAGTCGCGCCCAAGAGGGATCGTGGGACGACTGCAACGCGAAGACGAGCCGGTCTATGGCGGTCGCCGAAAGAACAAGACGCTAGATCAGCACTAGATCCCTCCGAGGCAGATCGCTACGATCTCACCTTCGGCCGTGCCACCGGAGTTGCTTGCAAACCTCCCCGACACGCTGTCCCCGGTGCCGCTCAGCACCGGCAGCGCTTGAAGCCAGGTGACTTCGCGGTTGCCCGGCTCGGTCATCGCGAAGCCGGTCCCAATCAACGCTTCACCAGGACCGCAGAGCGCGCTGCCCGTGTCCCCGGCGGTCCATTCTGGATTGGACGCCACGTCGTCCGCGTCCTTGATGGACGTCATGTGCAGAGTGCGTTTTCCGAGCGCGCCGCCATAGACGGAGCCGGGGGCGATGGCCCCGCCGTGACTGCGTTTGCGGCGATCGCGCGGGCGGTGACCGAGCCCTGCTTCAGGACCCGTCGATTCACCGCATCCTTCGCGAGCTTCGGGGTGGTCACGGCAGAGGCGGCGATGGCTCGAGCATGAACGGCTCCCGGCGCCAGGGCCTTCGCAGTGACGGCGCCCCGGGCCAGGTCGCCCTTATGGATCAGCCGACCTCCGCTGGACACAGCTCCCGCGACGCCACCGAGCGAGATCGGCCGAGCCCTTCGTGGATAATCCGAACCGCGTTCTCAGGCGGCTACTCGGGTTGCCGCCGGCCGCCAGCGACCGGGATCGAACCGCCCTAGCGCTGTCCAGCGTGCCGCGGGTGGCGAAGGGTTCGCTTCTGCCGCTGACTGAGTCCGACCTGCCCATCCTGCAGGTCATCTCGGAAGCGGTCGGCTCGGCCTCGCGATCAACCGTGCTGGTCGAAGTCGAGATGATTCTCCGCGATCGTTTGACCGACCTCGACCGAACGCCCACGAGCACCGGCGTAAACCGCTGGCGGTCGCGGGTCGATCTGGCCCGTAACGAACTGGTCAAGCGCGGGTTGCTCGAATCGAGCCGGCCCGGAGTGTGGACCATCACCGAGGAGGGGATTGCTTACCTAGGCCGCCGGCTCAAATCGAAGAAGGCGGCGGCCGAGCGGGAGGCCGCCCAATGATCGCGGCAACAGTCGGCTCCTTGATGCTCAGCGCGCTCGCACTTTGATTCTCGGCGGGTTCGTGCTCCGGCTCGCCGGGCTGTTGATCTTCTTCGCGGGGGCTGTGTGCGTAGCGAGTGGCAATGCGGGCGGCATCCTTGTCGCCACCCTTGGAGCCCTTGGTTGGCTGGCGGGTCATTGGCACTGCGCCCTCCGGCATCAGGAAAACAAGAGCCCGCTCGCCCGTCACCTGTTTTCTCGGTGGCCGCTGTCGTGGCTCGACCCGGCCCGAGATTGGTCGGTGCCAGTCGATCGCGGCGGCGGGAGGTGGTCGCGGTGACGTGCTCCGGCTCGTCCCATCGTTTTCGGTCAGGCAACCCGAAGGAGGAGGCCATGCTCGCAGTAGCCGAGACCGACACGATGAAACTGGACGAGAGGATCGCGCCCATTGATCTCTCGACCGAGGCCGCCGTCGCGGATTGGTTCCGCGCGCTGCTGGCGCGGGGGATCAACTTCCACCCGGAGGAGAGCTTCGCCGAGCTGGTTAACGGGGAGACCGGGCGCCCGCTATTCAGCGCTGAGGATGCTGAGCGCCTCGATGCCTTAACGGGGATCGCTTACGAGGTCTGCGATCCGTGCGGGGTCGGGCTGCGGCTGGTCCGAGAACCGGATAGCGATCCGGCGAAAGCGCGGCCGAGCACCGACGAGCCGCGGTCCGAAGTCAGGGAATCCGAGTACGGCGGGAGAATCGACCTCACCTTGATTAGGGCGTTTCTGCGGTCAGCGCTCGGCGATCTTCTCCATCGCGCTCGACGCCGCCGCGTTTCAGGAGGGAATGGCGCGCCCTCGATGGCCGCCGGAGGACCGCGGTCGGCGATGCCCTTGTTTGGGCTCTCGAACGGATCGCGCAGGGGGCTGACGGCGGGCGACGCCGTCGACGGCAGTAGCGGGGGAGAGGCGCGCGCTTCAGCCGCAGCCGGCCCTCCCGAGCCGGTGGGCTTACGCCGCCCGCTTCTTTTTGTCGCGGCTGAGGACCTTGATGCCGCGGACATAGCAAGACTCTGGCCGGTCCGAGCGGGGGCGCTTCCACAGGACGATCTCGTATTTCCCCGGCACCGTGAGTGTGAGGTACTGGCCGGGGTGCTTCCGCTTGACTTCGGATTTCGCAAGCTCCCCACGCAACTGCGCCTCGGCCTCAGCGAGCCCCTTCCGCCGAGCGAACTTGTTCCGGTAGAACTTGATGGCCTCCGGCGCAAAGGTGAGGCGGTCGATCAACTCCTCGTCTTCGAGCAACAGCGACTTGACGGCGAACTTGTTGGGAGGCGGAGTCGCGGGAGAAGACGACGGCCTCCGACTCTGCACCGGCAGTTGGTCGACCGGGACGATCTTCGGCCGGATCGGGCAAAGCTGTGAGATCGGAGCTTCGTAGCGGTTGACGCCGCCGAAGACCTTGCCCTCAACCACGGCGATCCCGGTGCCCAGGTCGACCTCGATCACGGCCAAGGGGATCGCCAGCGTCTGCTCCCACGTGACCTGTTCGTCCTTCTTCGGTTTCCAACCGAGAGGCGCCTCCTGCACCGGCTCTGGTTCCGGGCGCCTTTTCGGCGGCGGCTTTACCGACTCACTGCCTGGGAATGGACTGATCGAGCTAGAGGGGGCTTCGACCTCCTTGCCCTTCCCTGTCCCCTCCTCGATCCTCACCATCACCCGGTTGCCCATCGCCGAAGGAACGTCCTTCGCCAGTAGCGTGACCGCGAGGGGACTCCTAGTCGGTCCCCGCTGCATGATGTACTGCCTACCCACCCGCATCAGGTTCTTGCGCATCAATCGACACGCTAAGGCTCGAAGCGGCGGAAGCCAGAAGAACGGGATCTGCCGCTTTCGAACCGACCGCGCTGGGGAGCGGACCTCGATCCGGCGGCGACGGGGGATAAGGCCATCAACCTCGGGAAATCGCCCCGTCGTTGCCAATTGAGATTCTTCTTTGCGTTATGGAGGTGATTAGGTGATCTCCCGGGGATGGAAAGCCATGTCGCTCTTGGCGCGGGTGGGCGTCGGCGTCTGCATGGTGCTGGTGCTGCTGGCGCTTGGACTCAAGATCGCCGGGGCTTCTTGGGAAAACGTCGCCTTCGCCGTGATTCCGCTGGCTGTCGCTATCGCTCTGGTAGCGGCGGAGCCGCGTCTTCACGGGTTGACGCGCCCAAGGCCCAAGCTGGTCCTCACGGTTGAAGGCGCGCCAAATGGAACTCTGGAGAGCGTATGTCCTGCCCCGTGGCCCCTCGATGCCGACCGGATCGTCGCCAATGAAACCGGGGAAGCCCTGGACACGGTCCGCGACTCGAGGGCGTTGCCGACCTGGCTGACGAGAGGTGCGGGCCTGACGGCACCCCCCACCGCAGAGGATCATCAGCGGGCGAAGGATGAGTTCAAGGCCGAGGTTGAGGTCTATGAGTCGGAGCTACGCGCATGGCTTGAGGAGTATTCGCAAGCGGCCATCGCGAGGTTGGAGACCTTCGAGGTTTCATTGGCTGTTTCCAACGCATCTGGCGCGGCGCATGCTGAGGCGGTAGAGGTTGTTCTGGAACTGCCGGAGAGTGTTTACCTTGGATCGGCGGAGCATCGGGTTAAGGCACCGCCGATCCGGCCGACCTATCGGCCACCGCAACCACGGACCGTGTTCCCCTCCCATACTCCAGTCTGGCCAGGTCCCTCTCCGGTGGTCTCGGTGAGGCGCGACCTCGGCCACACCTTCGACAGAGTTGTTTCCGGTCTGCGTTCCAAAGATGGTTGGGACGAGTCGTCTGACCGCCGCCGCCTCACGGCCCCGCGCTACGAGTTGCAGCCGGGGCGGACGGTTGGGGTCGCTGAGCCGCTGTGGCTAAGGGCAAAGGGCACTGGGGTCCACGAGATTCTGTGGTCCGTGTACTCGCAGAGTCTCAGCGAGCCGGTCCGCGGATTATTCAAGCTGATCGTGCCCGAGGGAGATCCGACCCGCCCGCCTTTTGGACGAGTCGAGGGCATCTTGCGCTTTCCCGATGCTGAGATCGCGAGGGGTGGCGATGAGGACGGTGATACGGACGAAGCCAAACCGACGGAGTCCGCAGTGCGTTCAGTGCGCAGTAGCGATCCGCCCTTAGCCCCTCCAGCGCTGAGCGTGGATGATGATGATGATGAGGCCGACGTGGTTGCCAGGCTTCGGGCGGCTTCACGTCGCTGGGAGTGGGAGGCGCTCGGATTAGATCCCGAGTTTGATGGACCGTCTTCAAATCGCGCGAAGGTCAGTGAAGCGAAGCCCCGAGATTCCGCGGAGTAGTCATCCGGCACGCGAAGGGATCGGCGGCGGCGAATCGCCGCCTGTTGGCCCATGCGGCAGGCAGCCCTTGAGTCCGGCGGCGGAGGGGGGAGGTTCCCGCGGCGGCTGCGGTACATTGGGCGACCGCGGTGGCAGTAGCTCAGTTGGTAGAGCTCTGGCTTGTGGTGCCAGCGGTCGCGGGTTCGAATCCCGTCTGCCACCCTTCAAACCGGGGGTATGCCCGATCAGGCAGAAATCTGTATTTCTGTCAGAACACCCCGACAATCGGCGAGTATCCACGCATATCGAGGTTCGGTGGGGGCAAACGGAGCGGGGCGCAAAACCACTTGCCATGCGGGTTCGCTGCTGGCGCCGCCGAAGGGCGCCCTAAACGTGGTTCGGGCGGTCGCCGGTTCGAACTCGGCGACCCCTGGCTACAGCGTCCGAGGGACGTAGGTCTCGGCGACACCGACGATGAGCAGGGCCGCGAGGCCCAGGTAGACGGCGCCCACGGCGAGCTTGGTTCGCGTCGGCACCGCGTGGAACTCGCGGCTCTCCTCGGAGTTCCGGTTCTTGAACCGATGGTAGAGCTCGGGGCCGCCAAAGAGGAGGACGAACACGAGCATGAAGGGGCCGAGGAATAGGACGGCGGCGGCGACGGCTATGAGGATCCCGGCGATCCAGATCTTGGGGCCGAGGACGGCCATGGCTCGTCCGCCGTCGAGGGGGAGGACGGGCAGGAGGTTGATCAGGTTGATGAAGAAGCCGACGTAGGCGAGGGCGCGCCAGAGGTCGCTGCCGGTCGCCAGCCAGATCGCGAGGGGGATCAGGGTCCCGATGGTGCCGAGGATCGGGCCGGCGAGGCCGACGCGGGCTTCGGCTACTGCGTCCTCGCCCAAGGACTTGGCCCAGATCACTGCGCCGAGGAAGGGGATGAAGATCGGGGCCGAGGCCTCGACTCCCTCGCGGCGCAGCTGGATGACGTGCCCCATCTCGTGGACGAAGATCAGGAGGACGAAGCCGACGGCGAAGGGCCAGCCGAACGCCACGCCGTAGGCGACGATCGAGATGAACATCGTCCCGAGCGTCGTCACCGCCTTGACCTTGATCAGAGCCAGGAAGAGGACCTTGGCCTTGCTGGCGATCAGGGCCAGCGGGAGCAGGAGCCCACCGAGCTTCTTGAGCCGCGACCGGTTGCGCTCCTTCTCCAGCTCCTCCGCAGTCGGCGGCTCGGGCGCGGTGAGCGGCTCCGGCGTAAGGCCGGCGTTGGCTTCTGCTGCTCCCGCCTGTTGCCTGCTCAGCTCCATGCCACGGACGATAGGGCCTGGGGGTGGTCGGCTATCGGCTGCAAAGTCTGTGCTGCGTGATGTGCCGCCGCCGACCCGGCCATCGACGCGCATGGGAGCGCCGAACAGGTCGAGGGCGGGCCGGTTCGCCCCCTGGTGCAGCTAGGTCAGGGCAGCCGGTCCGACGCGGGGGAGAGGCGGCTGCCGAGCAGGGCCGCGAGGCCGGCGACAAGGTAGGCGATCGCCCCCGCCAGGAGGGCGAACTTGCAGGCGGCGAAGATCGTCGCGAGGAGCGGGAAGGCCACCCCGGCGCCGCCAACGGTGAGCAGGAGGCAAGCGTTCTCGAGGGCGTCGAAGCTGGCGGCGAGGGGGCCGAGCCAGGTTGCGACAGCGCCGATCGCGGCGAGGCGGAGCAGTCCCCGCTTTCGGCAGAGGTCGCGCACGCCGGCGCCGGCCAGGCCGAGGAAGGTGCCGTAGGCCAGCATGAACGCGTAGTCGATCCAGAGCTGGTCGCGGGGGGCGTCGCGGCCGTCGTCGCCCCATTCGGCGAGGATCTCGTCCGCCCGCTCCTGGCCGCCGCTGAGCTCGAAGGTGACCATGCCCGGCCCGTTCGCCTGCATCCGATCCTCCATCGGCGACATCGCCCACAGCAGCAGGAGCGAGGCGACACCCGCTGCGAGCAAGCCCTTCACGATCGCCTCTGCGGCTCCACCTCAGCGCAGCTCGTCGAGCGAGGCGACCTCGAGGTCGAACGGCTCGTCTGCCGCTCGCCGCCGCCGGTATGGCGAGACGGTCACCCGGTGGGTTTCGCCGCAGGGACAGGGGACCTCGATCGGGCTCGTGTCGGAGGAGGGGTCGGTGTCGACTTTGAGGCGGCGGAGGGTGCCGGTGGTTTTGCAGCCGAAGGAGATCACCCAGCCGAAGTCCTGGGGTTCATTGCGTTTGCCGGTGCGGCGGGGTTGGGGCATGCGGGCATCCTCTCTTTTTCCGGGGACGCTTGCGTCGAAGCGAGTGCCCGGACTAGTTTTTCCCGATGCCACTGGGGAGCTCTCGGCCACCCTCAACCCGCTCTCGACCGAGGGGGCGGTGACGGGATTGATCGAGCTCTCGACTTCACCGGCGTCCGAGCGAGCTCCTAGCGGTCCCGCTCCCCCACGCTTCCGCCATCGCGATCCGCTCCATCATCGTCGGGTGGCTGCCGTAGAGGCCGTCGATCCAGAAGGGCGGGTCGGGGTTGCTGAGGCTCTTGGTCGCCAGCCGGCGGAAGGAGGACGTGGCGGCGGCGGGGTCGTGGGTGGCTTCGAGGGCAGTCCAGTCGGCGGCGGCCTCTTCTCGCCGGAAGGCTACGTTGAGGAGGGGGGCGGCGAGGAGCTGGGTGACGGTGAGGACGAGGATCGCGACCGGGATCGCCTCGGGCCGGGCGAGGCCGCCGCGACGGCGGGTGAGGTAGGCGGTGAGGCCAAGGGCGGGGAGGAGGAAGAGGGCCAGCCAGCCGACTCGCTTGAGGACGTCGTCGTGGGCGACGTGGCCGATCTCGTGGGCGAGGACGAAGCGCACCTCCGGGCGGCTGAAGCCGCCGTCGAGGAGGGTGTCCCAGAGAACGATGGTGGTGGTCGGCCCAAGGCCGACCGTGACCGCGTTCGGCGCGTCGGTGAACTCTTGGACCTCCTGCACCCGCAGGCGCGACTTCCGGGTCCCCTCGATCCGCTCCAGCGCCCGGGCTTCCTGCTCGAGGACGGGCTTGTCCAGCGGCGCGGTGCCCGGGATCAGGTAGGGGCCGAGGAAGGCGGACAACAGCGCGAGGGCCATGAAGGCGGGCACCGCCGCAAGCCACCACCAGCGGCGCATCACCCCGGCCAGCCCCATCATGATCCCGATCCCGAGGCAGAGGAAGACGAAGGTCCCGCCGAGCCCGAGGAAGCTGAACAGAAGGTGCTCGAGGTAGCCCTGGTGGGAGACGTCGTGGCGGCGCTGCCACCAGAGCCCGAGCAGGTCGAAGGGAACCGCGGCGAGCCAGACGACGGCGAAGCCGAGCATCGCCAGCAGCATCCCGGTGCCGACCCGGCCGGCGGCGGACTCGCGGACGAGGCGGGGCCCGTGCCAGGCGTAGAGGACGAGCACGGTCACGAGGGTGATCGAGCCGATCAGCCCCAGGAACCCGAGGAAGAGCTCGTAGTCGGCGCTGCGCTCGAGGAAGGAGTCGGAGAAGTAGCGGTGGGGGTCGAGCCGGGGGAGGTCGAGCGAGGGGAGCTGGGTCGCGTCCCAGAGGGCGAAGGCGGCGCAGGCCCAGAGCACGGCCCCGCCGAGCAGCGCGATCGTCGCCGGCCGCAGCCGCCTAGGCATCGAGCTGCGCGGCGCCCGCCAGCGGGGCGGGGCCGGGTACCGGCAGATCCGGAGCCCCTTCGTGGCAGGGGCCGCTGTAGGGGTAGGCGCCGGTCACGAGCAGGAGGTAAGCGTAGGCCTGGGCGTTGTAGCGGAGGGCGTAGGCGCCGGCGTTGCGCAGGCCGAGGGGCATCTTCGCCGTGAACAGCGCCGCGAACCAGCCGAGGAAGGCGACGACCCCGAGGAGCTGGCCGAAGACGCCGGCGAGGATCAGCGCCGGCACCGCGAGGATGGCGCGGAAGAGGACGGTCCAGCGGTTCTGGCGCCTGCGCTCGGCGACGTGCAGTTCGACCGGGTAGGTGCCGGGGGCGCCGACGAAGCCGGGGAACGGGTTGCCGACGAGGTAGAGGAAGGCGCCGACGTGCAGCTGGTAGCGCACGTAGCGGGAGAGGAAGCGGTGGGCCCAGCTCGGGGAGGTGCCCATGGCCAGGGTCGCAAACCAGTTGACGATCCCGACCAACAGCGCCAGCAGGCCCCAGAGCAGCAGCCAGACGAGGTGGGGGACGGCGAGGGCGAGCCGGAAGAAGACGGTGAGCCGGCTGCGGCGCAGCTCGTCGCCGACCTCCGTCCGCACCGGGTCCGAGCGGGTCGGCAGGGGGCCGATCGCGGTCAGGGGGTCGCTCGAGGGGTAGCGGTCGGTCAGCAGCAGCAGGTAGGCCCATGCCCGGGCGCCGTAGGAGAGCGCGTAGGCGGCCAGGTCCCGCAGGCCCCGCGGCATCCGGCCGCGGGCCATCGCGTAGAACCAGCCGAAGAGGCCGGCGACCACGAGGGCGCCGAAGAAGCCGGGGCTTTCGCTCGATTCGCTGAGCAGGTCGAGGACGCTGCCCGAGCCTCCGAGGGCCGTCACGATCAGCAGCGCCGGCAGGGCGAGGACGAGGCGGAAGCCGACCGTCCAGCGGTTCTGCTGCGCCGGTGGCTCGATCTCGATGTCGACCGGGTAGGGACGCTCGTCGCTGAAGCCCGGAAACGGATCGGCCGCGAGGTAGAGGTAGGCGTAGACGTGGGTCGTGTAGCGAACGTAGCGGGCGAGGAATTCATGGAGGGTGGCGGGAGACCTCCCCCGGATCAGCGTCGCCACCCAGTTGATGACGGCGACGAGGGCGGCGGCGACCCCCCAGATCCCGACCCAGATCAGGCACGGCAGGGCGATCAGGGCGCGGAAGAAGACGGTCAGGCGGCGCCGCTGCAGATCGTCGTTGAGGCTGAAACGGACCATTTCGAGACGTTTCTATCGGCGCGGTCGGCCGGCTTTGTGAGGCGTGGCTGGAGCTACCCCCACGGAGAAAAGGGTCGCCTGCTGTTCTCGGAACATCTGAGGCTGCGAAACGGAACGTGCGAAACCCGCACGTTCCGGTCTTCCCGATCGCAGATTGCGGTTCACTCTATGGAGTCAGCCAACAACTCCGACTTTGTTTCCGTGGGCCTTGTCGCCCCGCGAGCCCGAGCATCCAGTCATCGGAGAGACCATGCGATCTCTGCGGCTACGGCTGGAGAAGACGCAGGAACAGCTGGCCTTCGACGTGAAGATCAGCAACAGCGAGATTTCGCGGCTGGAGAAGGGCTGGCGGAACCCGAAGTGGGAGACGATGAAACGGCTCGCGAAGGGGCTCGAGGTCCCGCTCTGGCAGGTGGTGTGGCTGGGAGAACAGCTCGAAGCCGGCCTCAGCTGGGACGAGGTCGAGTGGCCGCCCCGGCTGGTCGAGTAGAGCGCCGCGGCCGACCCGGCGTCCTTCGGACCGCCGGGCCAAAGTTGTCCCCGTCCGGGCCTGGTCCCGGTGCGACGCTGTGCTCATGAGAAGTCGTCTCCCGATTCTGCTCGCGGCGCTGGCGCTCGCCCTGCCCGCAACCGCCGGCGCCGGGCGGGTCGCCGGCGAAGGCAGCCCGGACCGCAGCTTCTCCGGCGACGGCCGGGTCCTCACCGACCTCGACGAAGGCAGCAAGGACAAGGCGAACGCGGTGATCTCCTACGGGGACCGCATCCTCCTTGCCGGCTACTCGGCCAAGCACCCCTTCGGGGTGAGGCTGGCGCTCGCCGCCTACCGGCAGGACGGATCGCTCGACCCCGCCTTCGGCGAGGGCGGCATCGTCTTCAGCAACGTCGAAGACGGGATGGTGGCGGAAGCGATGACGGTCGATTCGTTCGGCGCCGTGGTGGTCGCGGGCCCCCGCGACCCGGAGCGACCGTTCGGCAGGACGGCGGTAGCGCGGCTGCTGCCGGACGGGCGCCTCGACCCGAGCTTCGGCGGGGGCGACGGGATGACGGACCTCCCGGCAAGGGTGGCGGTCAACGCGGTGCGGACCGACGCGCAGGGCGGGGTCCTGGTCGCCGGGACCCATGGCGAGGGCGGCGACCGCGAATTCGCCGTCGTCCGTCTCGACCGCGCCGGCTCCCCCGACCCCTCCTTCGGCGAGGGGGGCCTGACCACGATCGACGTCTCGCCGGACGAGCACGACGAGGCCAACGACATGATGATCGACGGCTTCGGGCGGATCGTTCTCGTCGGCGGCGCCTGGTTCCCCAAAGAGGACCGGCCGATCGGTACCACGGGCCGCTTCGCGGTGGCGCGGCTGCTGCCGGACGGGCGCCTCGACACCTCCTTCGCCGGCAGCGGCTACCGGGTCATCCCGGTTCGCGAGTCCGGCGGCTACGCAACCTCCGGCGCGCTCGACGCCGGCGGACGGGCGATCCTCTCCGGCCGGTCGGGCTCTCTCCTCGCCTTCGGGGCCGTGCACGAATCGGGCAGGGTGGACCGCTCCTATGGCAGGCGCGGGTTCGCCTTCCACCGCGTCCGCGAGCAGTACGTCCCGGGCGACATCGCCGACGACTCGCACCGGCGGATCGTGGCCGCGCTGGAGCCCCTCGGCAGCCCCTCGACCCCCCGCCGCGGCGCCTTCCGCGCCTGGCGCCTGCGCGCCGACGGCTCCTTCGACCTTCGTCTCGGCGGCGACGGCCGGGTCGGGGTTCGCTTCGGGAGCCATCTCGGCACCGCCCGCTCGGTCGCCTTGCAGTCCGACGGCCGGATCCTGCTCGGCGGCTGGGTCAAGCTCCCGGGCACGATGGACACGGACTTTGCACTGGTTCGGCTCCGCGGCGGCGTCTGACGGGTTGCAGACGCTGACGAGCGCAGTACCGTCCCTGCAAATGGAGCGGACCCGGGACGTACACAACATCGCCCTCGGCAACGCGATCCGCCAGCTGCGCGAGCAGGCGGCGCTGACGCAGCAGGCGCTGGCCGATCGCGCCGAGGTCACGGTGGGGGAGCTGCGCCAGATCGAGAGCGGGGGTATCGACGCCGACTGGGGGTCGGTGCGCCGCCTGGCCTACGCGCTGGACGTCGATTTGCCGGAGGTCTTTCGCCTCACCGAGGAACTCCTGGGCGATTGAGGGCCGTCACCTTCGACTTCTGGAACACGATCGCGACCGTACCGCCGGGGGCAATGACGGAGGCGCGGAAGCGGGGGATCAGGGCGGCGCTGCGGAGCCACGACGTCGAGGTCGAGGCCGACCTGCTGATCGAGGGGCTGAGGCAGGTCGGGCTCGACTGGGAGCGGGCCTGGGCCGAGGGGCGGCACCTGCCCCCGCACGAGGCGGCGGCGGCGCTGGTCGGGCACCTGGGGGTCGAGGGGGCGGCGCGGGAGATGGTCGCGGAGGCGTTCCTCGGCGCCGGGCGGGAGGTCCCGCTCGAACTCGCGCCGGGGATCCACGAGTGCCTGGCGAGGTTGCGGGAGCGGGGGATCCGGCTCGGGATCGTCTGCGACGTCGGCTTCAGCGGCGGCGAGCTGCTGCGCCAGCTGCTCGATGCCGAGGGCCTGCTCGGCCACTTCGACGGCTGGGGCTTCTCCGACGAGGTCGGCCACTACAAGCCCTCGCCGCGGATCTTCGAAGCGGCCCTCGCGGCGCTCGAGGCGGAGCCGGGCGAGGCGATGCACGTCGGCGACCTGCGGCGCACCGATGTCGCCGGCGCCGCCGCGCTGGGGATGAGGACCGCCCGCTACCGCGGCATGAACCCCGAGGGGGACGCGGAAGACGGGGCCGAGGCCGAGTTCGTCCTCGACAGCCACGCCGAGCTGCTGGGGGTGGTCGATGTTCTCGCTCGAGACTGAGCGCCTGCGCCTGCGCGCGGTCGAGGCGGCCGACGTCGAGGAGCTCGTTCGCCTCCACGACGACCCGCTCGTCGCCCGCTACATGGGGGTGCGCGACCGCGCTTGGTACGAGTGGCGGATCGGCGCCAGCGAAGAGGAATGGGCCGAGCGCGGTCACGGCTTCGTCGTCGTCCTCGAGGCGGAGAGCGGTCGCTTCCTCGGCCGCACCGGGCTGAAGCACTGGCCGGAGTTCGGGGAGACCGAGCTGGGCTGGGTCCTGCGGCCGGAGGCGCGCGCGGCCGCGGGGTCGCCACCGAGGCGGCGCGGGCGGTGCTGGGCTGGGGCTTCGAGCGCTTCGACTTCCCCTACGTGACGGCGATGATCCGGCCGGGGAACGAGGCTTCGGTCGCGGTCGCGGAGCGCCTGGGAATGACCCCGCTCCGCTCCGACGAGCTGCAGGGCGATCCGGTGATCGTCTACTCGGTCGGCCGGGAGGCCTGGGCGCGCCTGACCGCGTAGGCGTCGACCTCCTTCGGCGCCCCCTTGGCGCGGAAGCGGCGCTTTCTCGCCTCAGCGCTGCCGGTCGGGAGCTGCGCGAGGACGGTGTCGGAGACGAGGATCTCCTCCGGCTTGGCCGCCTCGGCGAGGCGGGCGGCGATGTTGACGTCGACCCCGAAGTAGTCGCCGCCGAGCTTGCGGGGGCGGCCCAGGTGGATGCCGGTGCGGAGGCGGGGGCGGTAGCCCTCGACCTCGACCGCGGCGAGGCGCTCGGTGGCAGCGAAGGCCGCGGCGACTGCGCTCGGCGCGTCCCAGAAGGCCGCCATCAGGCCGTCGCCGAGCCGCTTCACCACCTCGCCGCGGTGCTCGGCGACGGGCGGCTCGATCGCCGTCGCGACCGCGCGCAGCAACCGGACGGAGGCGGCGTCGCCGGCCTCCAGCGCCCAGCTCGAGAAGCCGACCAGGTCGGTGAAGAGGATCGCGACGTCGACCTTGCCGCGGCCGCGGTCCTGGAACTCGGCCAGGCGCTGCCAGGCCTGCAGCGCGGTGAGCCCGATCTCGCCGGCGAAGCCGGGGCTCTCGCCGCGCAGCGAGACCAGCTGCTGGGCGGCGAGGTCGGCGGGACGGCCGCGGGCGGTGGAGAGGTGGTCGACGAAGTCGTCGTCGCCGAGCGCGCGCTCGCGCGTGCGGCGCACCCAGCCGACCAGCTTCGGGCTGCGGTTGAAGCGGCGGGCGGCAGCGGTGAGGCGCTTGCCTGGGGTCTCGCTCATCGGCCGCAGACTGGCAGAGTTCAGCGGCTCTTCAGCAGGCGGCCGACCGCCGCCATCATCTCCTCGGTCTTCTCCTCCCGTTCCTCGGCACTCCCCGCGCCGACCACGCAGTGGCGCGTGTGTTCGTCGAGCAGGGAGAGAGCGACCTTGTCGATCGCAGCCTGCGCGGCAGAGATCTGGGTGAGGATGTCGATGCAGTAGCGCTCCTCCTCGACCATCCGCTCGATGCCGCCGATCTGGCCGGCGATCCGCCGCAGTCGGTTCCTCACCTGCTCCTTGTTGTCGATGTAGCCGGGGTCGGTCGCCGCCATTTCGTTCCTTTCTTGACACACCTTGCCGTCGGCGTTCGTCCTTTGTCGACCTATAGGGGTAAAAGGACGAACGCCACCACAAGTATACCCCCTCTGGGTATGTGCTAAGGTTCCTGCATGGATACCCCCCGCCCGTATCAGAGAATATTGCTCTTCGTGGTCGGCCTCCTCGTCGTCTTCGGCGCTGCCGCTGCTGTCGGCTCGCTGGTCGAGCCGGCCGAGACGGAGGGCGGAACGGAGGAGAAGATGGCCGCTCACGCTGCAGAGGACACCCACACGACGACGCACGAACCTTCGGAGCACGAGCCGGCGGGCCTCGGGGTCTCCGCCGACGGCTACACGCTGCGCTTGCGCCAGACCCGGATGGAGCTGGGACAGGCGCGGGAGCTGCGTTTCGCGATCGAGGACGGGTCGGGCGATGCGGTCGCCGAGTTCGACGAGCTGCACGAGCGGCGCCTCCACCTGATCGTCGTCCGCCGCGACGGCACCGGGTTCCGCCACCTGCACCCCGAGATGGACGCAACCGGGACCTGGACCACGCCGATCGAATTCGCCGAGGCAGGCGTCTACCGCGCCTTCGCCGACTTCTCGGTCGACGGCGAGCAGCGGACGCTGGCGGCGGACCTCTTCGTCTCCGGCGGCGAGTTCGAGGCGCGCCCGTTCCCGGCACCGCAGCCGGTCGCTGCGACGGACGGCTACGAGGTCCGCCTGCGGGTGGGCGAGGCGACCGCGGGCGAGCCGGATTCGCTCGCCTTCTCCGTCAGCAGGGACGGCCGGCCGGTCGAGGACCTCGCGCCCTACCTCGGCGCCAAGGGTCACCTGGTGGCGCTGCGCGAAGGCGATCTAGCCTTCCTCCACGTCCACCCGCGTGAGGGCGACGAGGTGGCCGCCGAGGAGATCGCCTTCGAGGCGACGTTCCCCTCGGCCGGCCGTTACCGCCTCTACCTGCAGTTCAAGCACGAGGGCTTCGTCCGGACGGCCGAGTTCACGGTGGTGGTGCCGGGATGAGCCAGGCGGTCGAACACGAGAAGGCGGAGCGTCTGGAGCTGCCGATCGAGGGGATGACCTGCTCCTCCTGCGCCGGCCGCGTCGAGAAGAGCCTCAACCAGCTCGACGGGGTGGAGGCCACGGTCAACTTTGCGACCGAGCGGGCGACGGTTAGCTTCGACCCCGCTCAGGTCGAGCCCGAGCAGCTGCTCGGGGCGGTGGAGAGCGTCGGCTACGCCGCCTCGCTGCCGGCGCCGGCCGGGGTGGGGAAAGAGGCGGACGAGGCCGAGGCCGATCCGACCGCCGATCTTCGCCGCCGCCTGATCTTCGCCGCCGCCCTCTCGCTGCCGGTGCTGCTGATGGCGATGATCGAGCCGCTGCAGTTCAGGAACTGGCAGTGGCTCTCGCTGCAGCTGGCGGCGCCGGTGGTGCTGTGGGCCGGCTGGCCCTTCCACAAGGCCGCCTGGCAGAACCTCCGCCACGGCGCCGCGACGATGGACACGCTGATCTCCCTCGGCACCCTCGCCGCCCTCGGCTGGTCGCTCTACGCGCTCTTCTTCGGCGATGCCGGGATGCCGGGAATGAAGATGCCCTTCGAGCTGGTGACCGAGCGCGGCGCCGGCAGCGACGAGATCTACCTCGAGGTCGCCGCCGTCGTCACCACCTTCATCCTCGCCGGCCGCTACTTCGAGGCGCGGGCGAAGCGGCGGGCCGGGGCCGCGTTGGAGGCGCTGCTGGGCCTCGGCGCCAAGGAGGTGGCGCTGCTCGACGAAGACGGTGCCGAGCGCCGGGTGCCGGTCAAGGAGCTGCGGGCCGGAGACCGGTTCGCGGTGCGGCCGGGGGAGAAGGTGGCGACCGACGGCGTCGTCGAGAGCGGCAGCTCGGCGGTCGACCGGTCGCTCCTTACCGGCGAGTCGGTGCCGGTCGAGGTCGGGCCCGGCGAGGAGGTCGTCGGCGCCACGATCAACGTCGGCGGCCGCCTCGTCGTCCGCGCCACCCGGGTGGGCGAGGAGACGGCGCTGGCGCAGATCGCCCGCCTCGTCACCGAGGCGCAGTCGGGGAAGGCGCCCGTGCAGCGCCTCGCCGACCGGGTCAGCGCCGTCTTCGTCCCGATCGTGATCGCCCTCGCCGTCGGCACCCTCGGCTTCTGGCTCGGCAACGGCGCCGGCGCCGCCTTCGCCTTCACCGCCGCCGTCGCGGTCCTGATCATCGCCTGCCCCTGCGCGCTTGGCCTCGCGACTCCGACGGCGCTGCTGGTCGGCACCGGCCGCGGCGCCCAGCTCGGCCTGCTGATCAAGGGTCCGGAGGTGCTGGAGCAGACGCGGCAGATCGACACCGTCGTCCTCGACAAGACCGGGACCGTGACCAGCGGCGAGATGTCGGTGGTCGGAATCCACGCCGCGCCGGGAGTCGACGAGGCGGAGGTGCTGCGTCTGGCGGGCGCGGTCGAGGACGCCTCCGAGCACCCGATCGCGGCGGCGATCGCGGCCCGGGCGAAGGAGGAGTTCGTGCTGCTGCCGGCGGTCGATGAGTTCGAGAGCGAAGCGGGGGTGGGGGTGCGAGGAGTGGTTCAGGGACGTGAGGTCACCGTCGGCCGCGCCTCGGGTCTGGCGGAGGCGCGCGGTCAGGCGGAAGCGCGCGGACAGACGGCGGTCGCGGTCGGTTGGGACGGCGAGGTGCGCGGGCTCGTCGTCGTCGCCGACACCGTCAAGCCGACCGCCCGCGAGGCGATCGCGGCGCTGCGGGAGCTGGAGCTGCGGCCGGTGCTGCTGACCGGCGACAACGAGGCGACCGCGCGGGCGGTGGCCGCCGAGGTCGGGATCGAGGAGGCGATCGCCGAGGTGCTGCCGGTCGAGAAGGCGGCGGTCGTCAAGCGCCTCCAGGCAGAAGGCCGCACCGTGGCGACGGTCGGCGACGGCGTCAACGACGCTCCCGCCCTGGCCCAGGCGGACCTCGGCCTGGCGATCGGCACCGGCACCGACGTCGCGATCGAGGCCTCCGACATCACCCTCGTCACCGGCGACCCCCGGGCCGTCGCCGACGGGATCCGCCTCTCCCGCCGCACCCTGGCCACGATCAAGGGCAACCTCTTCTGGGCCTTCGCCTACAACGTCGCCGCCCTGCCCCTGGCCGCCGCCGGCTTCCTCAACCCCCTGATCGCCGCCGCGGCGATGGCCCTCTCCAGCGTCTTCGTGGTTACCAACTCGCTGCGCCTGCGCGCCTTCGCGCCGCGCCGCGAGCGCATCGAAGGGAGAGGCTGATGGCACCTGAAACCGAGGCTCGCTATGTCCCCGCGACCCGCTGGCGTGCCTTCACGCGGCTGTACGACCCGATCCTGGCGAGCGCGATGCGCGAAGGGAGGTGGCGCTGGGAGATGCTGCGGCTCCTGGAGTCCGAGCTGCCGGAGCGCGCCACGGTGGTGGACGTCGGCTGCGGCACCGGGACCTTCGCCTTAGCCCTGAAGGAGCGCCGGGCAGACGTGCAGGTCGTCGGGGTCGACGGTGACGAGGAAATCCTCGGGCTGGCCCGGGCGAAGCCCGGTGCGTCCCAGATCGAGTGGCGCAAAGGGCTCGCGCAGGAAGCGCCGGTGAAGAGCGGCAGCGCCGACGCCGTCACGATCTCCCTCGTCCTCCATCACCTGCTGCCGGAGGACAAGCGCAGGGCTCTGGCCGAGGCGCGGCGGATCGTCAAGCCGGGCGGGCGTCTGCACGTCGCCGACTGGGGTCGCCCCTCCGATCCGCTGATGAGCGGCCTCTTCTTCGTCGCCCAGGCGATCGACGGCTTCGACCGCACCGCCGACCATCGCGCCGGCCGGTTGCCGACCTTCGTCGCCGAGGCGGGCTTCGATCCGGTCGAGAGCTACGGCCGCTTCCGCACCGGCTTCGGGCTCGTGGAGCTGCTGCGGGCCGAGCCGCAGCCGAGCACCACGACCGGCAGGGCGCGCTCGGTCCGGCGTTGGTAGTCCGCGTAGGCGGGATAGACCTCGACGGCGCGGCGCCAGAGACGCTCGCGCTCGGTTCCGGTGACGGTGCGCGCCACCACCGAGGTCCGCTCGCCCTCGAGCTCGATCAGGGCGCGCGGATCGGCGAGCAGGTTGAGGTACCAGGCGGGGTGGGAGGGGCTGCCGCCGTTGGAGGCCACCAGCACCGGCTCCTCTCCGGGGACGTACATCACCGGGACGGTTCGCGCCTTGCCGCTGCGACGGCCGGTGGTGGTGAGCAGGAGGACGGGCGTCTCGCCGATCCGTTGAACGAGGCCGAAGCGCCGGTAGAGCGCGGTGTGGGCGGCGGTGAACCCGAGCTGCACCGCCCGGCCCGCACGGAAGCGGGCCAGGGGCGCAACGGCGTTGGTCACCGCCCCGAAGGCGCGACTGGCATTCACCGCTCCTCCAGCAGGCGCTTGAGGTCCGCCATCTGCTCGCCGATGTGCCGGCGCACGAAGAGCCGCTCGGCCAGGCGCCCCACCGGCCCGGGCACCTTCCATTCGATCTGGTCGCGCTGGGCGAAGCGGGTCCCCTCGCCGGCCGGCTCGAGCTCGTAGGCGATGTGGAAGACGCCGTTCGAGTCCTCCTGGCGCCAGCGCAGGAGGCGCGGCGGCTCGTACTCGACCACCTCGATCGAACGGGTCATCACCCGGTGGAAGGGGGTCGGCTTGTGGCGGGCAAGGTAGGAGGCCTCAGGGCCGGGGCCGTCGCCAGACCGCTGCTCGCAGGCGACCACGCTCGCGCACCAGCGCGGGTCGTTGCGGGCGTCGGCGAGGAAGGCGAAGACCTCCGGCGCCGGGCGCGCGATCTCGATCGAGCGCTCGACCGCCATCGTCAGACCCCGACCCCGCCGCGCTCGGCGACCAGCGCGGCGATCGAGGCGCGGGCCCGCTCGGAGACCTCGGTCTGCGGCGCCTCTGGCGACGCCGTGGCGACGATGTCCTCCATGCGGAAGGTGGTCCCCATCCCGCCCCAGTAGCCGTCGCTGACTTCTCGCACGAGGCAATACACGCGGCCCGCCTCCGCCTCGCTGTAGCTGGTGCCCTCGGCGGCCAGCAGGATCTCCGTCACCTCGCGCACGAGGTTGCGCCGCGCGGTTGCGCCGACCGGGCCCGGCCCCTGCAGCAGCGTCCCTTCCGGGACCGTGACCAGGACCCGGTAGACAGGGCGCTCCACGGGGGAGCCGCCGACGTTGAGGGCGTGGGGCGGCAGCTCGTGCACGACCGTCCACGACATCGCGCGCGTCTGCTCGTTCTCGGCGGCCCCCTCGTGGCGCAGCAGGGCGGCGGCGAGCTTCTCGACGGCCTCGGCGCGCGCCTCGGGGTCGAGCGCCCCTTCCGGATAAGTCAGGTCGATCATGGGCATGGTGGTCCTCCTACCGAATGGTCGTTTGGTTACGTGTTCATAGTAACCGAATGCTCGTTTGGTAAAACTTGCGGCGTGCCTGCGCCCACCAAGCCCCGCCGTCGCCTCAGCGCCGAGGAGCGGCGCGAGCAGATCCTGCGGGCGGCGATGGAGGTCTTCGCCAGGCGCGGCTACCAGGAGGCCTCGATGATCGAGATCGCCCGCGCGGCGGGGATCACGCCGGCGGTCATCTACGACCACTTCGCCTCCAAGGCCGAGCTCCAGATCAACCTGCTCGAGCGCCAGACCGGGGAGCTGCTGACCTTCGTCGGCGCCGCCGTCGGCGGCGAGTTCAAGGACACGACGGAGCGGATCCGGGTCGGCGTCGACGCCTTCTTCACCTTCGTCGAGGAGAACCCCTATGCCTGGCGGATGCTCTTCCGCGATCCCCCGACCGACCCCGCGATCCTCTCGACCTACCGGCGGATCCACAGCCAGGCAACCGCGGGGATCGCTCTCTTTCTGAAGGCGAGCGCCCCGCCCGAGCTGCTCGACGACCGGCAGGCCGAGCGCGACCTGGAGATGTTCGCCGAGATGCTGAAGATGGCCCAGAACGGCCTCGCGGTGTGGTGGTACGACCACCGCGACGTCTCCCGCCGGGAGCTGGTCGACCGCGTCCTGGAGTTCTGCTGGATCGGTCTGGAGCGGCTCGCGGCAGGAGAGCGGGCCCGCTGATTCCCGGCCAACGCCTCAGGCGACAGCGGCCTTCGAGAACCACTCGCCGAGCCGCTCCTTCGTGAAGACGTCCTCTCGCGGGCGCAGCTGGCGGCTGAGCGCGTCGCGGAGGTTTTGAGCCGCCTCAGGGTCGGCGGAGAGGCCGCGGAAGATCGGCTCGGAGGTCTCGGGCTTGGCGAAGCGGGCGAAGTCGAAGGACCACTCGTAGTGCTCCCTGGCGCGTTCGTCGCGGTAGGCCTCGTAGCCGGCGAGGCTCTCCCCGGGGCCGGTGAGTTCGGCGGCGACGTGGAGGGACTGCTCGATCGCGTCGGAGATGCCCTGCGCCGTCGAGGGGTTCTTGAAGTGGCCGGCGTCGCCGATCAGCGCCCAGCCCGGGCCGCTGGCCTGGCGGAAGAAGCCGCGCAGCATCGTCTCCGGGGCGACGCGGACGTCGCCGACCTGCTCGGCCCGCCCCAGCCACGTGGGGTCGAACCAGTCGCGGTAGTGCTCCAGCATCTCGGCGAAGGTGCGCCGGCGCTGGGACTGGTCGCCGCGGGTCAGCTGCGGGTCGAGGCCGAGGATCAGGATCGAGAGGTCGTCCTCCGCCGGCGACCAGGCCAGCGAGCCCTCCTCGATCACGTCGATCTTGAACTGGCCGCTCTCAGGGAGGCCGCGCCAGTAGGTGAACATGAAGGCCAGCTCGCCCGCCAGCTCGCGTTCCTTCTCGAGCCCGAGCAGGCGGGCGACGGTGGAGACGCGGCCGTCGGCGCCGAGCACCCAACTCGCCTCGATCTCCTCGCCGCCCTCGAGGACGACGCCGCGCGCCGGGTCCTCCTCGGTGCCGGAGCCGAGCAGGCCGGTGACCTTCTCGCCGAAGCGCGTCTCCGCGCCGGCGTCGACCGCGACCTCCAACAGCGCCGGGTCGAGCACCGGCCGGGTGATCACCGCCATCCGGTCGAAGCCGCCGATCGGGCTGAAGCGGCCGACCGCTTCGTGGCCGAAGGTGCGGATCGCGTACTCGACCAGGTTGACCCGGTGCTCCCGCTCGATCCGCTCCAGCGCCCCCAGCTCGGCCAGACGCGCCAGCGTGTTCGGGAACAGCGCGTGGGTCGAGAGGGTGTCGGCGGGGGGCGGCTCGCGGTCGAGCAGCAGGACCTTCCAGCCCGCTTGCGCCAACCGCGTCGCCGCCGGCGTCCCGGCGCAGCGAGCGCCGACGACGACCGCGTCGTAGCTGCTGCGCCGGCCGCTCATGCGCTCTTCTTCCCGACCGCGATCAGGTACTCCTTTTCGAAGCGGGCGTCCTCGGCGCCCCCGCGGTTCCACTCCTCGCAGAAGTCGCTCATCACCTGGTCGAACTCCTCGGCGCGCCCCTCTTTCTCGGCGTTCGCCCGGGCTGCGATCGTGGGCCCGTAGCGCCCCTTGAAGTGCTCGCCGTAATCGCCGGGACGCTCGAAGGCGGTGATGTCGAGCATCTCGCGCTGCAGTTGCTCGAACTCGACCTTGCCGGCGAAGAGCTCCCGCAGGTGATCCTCGCTTCCCCACAGCGGCGGCGGCTGCGCCCCGGGAGGGGGAGGGGGCATGAACGACCCCATCGCGCGAAAGAGGGCGCCGATCATCCCCTCCGGGGTCCAGCTCAGCAGGGCGATCGTGCCGCCGGGGCGGCAGACGCGGGCCATCTCGTTGGCGGCCTTTTGGTGGAACGGCGCGAACATGACGCCGATCGAGGAGATGACGACGTCGAAGCTCGCGTCCTCGAAGGGCAGGTCGTGGGCGTCGGCCTCGGTCCACTCGAGCTCGACCCCCTCGGCCTCGGCGCGGGCGCGACCGGCCCCGAGCAGCTCGGGGGTGAGGTCGCTGGCGACGACTTCGGCGCCGGTCTGCGCGGCGGGGATCGAGGCGTTGCCGGTGCCGGCGGCGACGTCGAGGACGCGCTGCCCGGGCCCGATGCCGGCAGCCTCGACCAGGCGCGGGCCCAGCGGCAGGAGGAAGGTCTCGACCATCGAGGGGTAGTCGCCTGAGGCCCACATCGCGCGGTGTTTCTGTCGCAGCTCGGGGGGCGGGCTCTGGGTGTCGGTGCTCACTGAAGTCTCCTTTGGATCGGTTGGTGATCCTTTTCTACGCCCAGGCGGGGGGTGTATCAACTTCAAGATCTGCAGTTAGGCGCGTAGACTCGAAATTCGATGCCGGAGAGCTACGGACAGTTCTGCCCGGTCGCCCAAGCGGCCGAGGTCCTGACCGAGCGCTGGACCCTGCTGGTGCTGCGCGAGCTGCTGATGGGGAGCACCCGCTTCAACGAGATCCAGCGCGGGGTGCCGCGGATGTCCTCGTCCCTGCTCAGCAAACGGCTGCGAGAGCTGGAGCGCTCTGACCTGCTTACGCGCGAACCGCTGAAGGGGGAGCGCGGCTACGCCTACCGGTTGACGCCCGCCGGCGAAGCGCTGGGCCCCCTCGTCGTCGCGCTCGGGACCTGGAGCCGGGACTGGCTGAAGCGCGAGATCGGCGCCGAGGAGGCCGACCCGGCGCTGCTGATGTGGGACCTGCGGCGCAGCGTCCGCCTGAACAAGCTGCCGCAGGAGCAGGTCGTCGTCTTCTTTCGCTTCCGCGACGCCGAGGAGGGCAAGCGCGCCTGGTGGCTCGTCGCCGGCGCCTCCAACGCCGACCTCTGCTTCACCGACCCGGGCTTCGGCGTCGACCTCCAGATCGACGCGGAGACGCGGGCGATGGCCGAGGTCTGGGTGGGGAGGAAGGAACTGGGGGCGGCGATGCGAGCGAAGACGCTGCGGGTGACCGGGCCCGAGCACCTGGTGCGGAGCCTGCCCGAGTGGATCGGTCTCAGCAACTTCGCCTACCCGGACCCGGCCGCCGAGATGGCGGCCAGGCAGGCCGCGTAGCGGCCTGCGCTTTCCCGCCTGAGCCGTTTGCGCCTTTCAGCTGCTCTCGGTCGCCACGCTGGGCGCGTCCCGCTCGACCTCGATCCGGGGGAGGATCCGCTCCAGCCACTCGGGGATCCACCAGTTGCGGGCGCCGAGCAGCTGCATCACCGCCGGCACCAGGACCATTCGCACCAGGGTCGCGTCGAGGAAGATCGCCGCCGCCAGCCCGATCCCGAAGAGCTTGAGGAAGACTTCGGGCGAGGCGACGAAGGCGAGGAAGACGACGACCATGATCGCCGCCGCCGCGGTGATCACCCGGGCGGTCTTGGCGAGGCCGTCGGCGACCGCGCGCCGGGTGTCGTTGTCCTTCAGGTACTCCTCGCGGATCCGCGAGATCAGGAAGACCTCGTAGTCCATCGAGAGCCCGAAGAGGATCGCGAACATCATCACCGGCATGAACGGGGCGATCGGGACTTCGTGGTCGATGCCGATCAGTTCGCCGACGGCGCCGCCCTGGGCGACCAGGGTCATGACGCCGTAGGCGGCGCTGACCGAGAGCAGGTTCATCACCGCCGCCTTCAGCGAGATGAAGGGGGAGTGGAAGGCGACCAGCAGCAGCAGGAACGAGAGCCCGACGACTCCGGCGATGAACCACGGCATGCGGTCGGTGATGTAAGTGCTCTGGTCCTCGAGCGCGGCATTGACGCCGCCGACGAGGGCGTTGACGCCCGAGTTGCCGAGCGCGGCCGGGATCACCGTCCCGCGCAGGTGTTCGACCAGTTCCGAGGTGGCCTCGTCCTGTGGCGAGGTGGTCGGGATCACGGTGATGATCGCGGCAGTGCCGTCGGAGTTGAAGCGGGCCGGCGGCACGTAGGCGACGCCGTCCTCATCTTTGAGGTCGGCGACCAGGGCGTTGACCGTCCCCTTGGCGCCGGCGTCGGGGAGTTCGGCGGCGATCACCAGCGGACCGTTGGCGCCGGGACCGAAGCCCTCGCTGATCAGGTCGTAGGCCTGTCGGGTCATCGTGTCCTTGGGGTCGTTGCCCGCGTCGGGGAAGCCGAGACGCATCCCGAGCGCCGGCGCCGCGAGCGCGAGCAGGATCGCGGTGGCGACGATCGCCGCGGTCCAGGGGCGGCGCTGGACGGCATGGCTCCAGCGTGCTGCGGGCGATTCGCCGTCGCCTTCGACCTTGTCGAGGCGGCGGCCGAGGATCGGGATCCGCAACCGGTCGACCTTCGGCCCGAGGTAGGAGAGGAGCGCCGGCAGCAGCGTGACCGCGGCGACCATCACCACGAGCACCGCGAGCGAGGCCGAGATCGCCACCCCGTACATGTACGGGAGCCCGGTGATGAAGAGGCCGAGGATCGCGATCACCACGGTGGAGCCGGCGATCAGGACGCTGCGGCCGGCGGTGGTGACCGCCTCGACGACCGCGTCGTGGCGGTCCTTGCCGGACTTCAGCGCGGTACGAAAGCGGGTTAGGACGAGCAGCGCGTAGTCGATTCCGACGCCGATCCCGATCAGGCCGGAGACGGCGAGGGTCCAGTCCGGGACGTCGATCACGTTGGCGAGAAGGACGATCAAGCCGCCCCCCGAGATCCCCAGCCCGAGGAGGGCGATGACCAGCGGCAGGCCGGCCGCGACCAGCGAGCCGAAGGCGATCACCAGCACGATCGCTGCCGCGAGGAAGGCGATGCCCTCTTCGTTGCCGCCTTCCTGGGCGCGGACGATCGGGTCGCCGCCGAGCTCGATCCGCAGGCCGTCGCCGCTGTTGTCTTCGGCCGCCGCGACCAGCGTTTCGCCGTCCTCCTTCGGGACCTCCCAGCCGGGCACGGTCAGGGGCAGGGTGGTGGTGGCGATCGTGCCGTCCTCGGAGACGCGGATCGCTTCCCGCTTCTCGATGTTGTCGACGCCTTCGGCTTGCTTGAAGAAGGCTTCGACCTTCTTCATGGCCGCGGGGCTCGTCGCCCCCGAGGGGTCCTGCCAGACCACGTTGACTTCCTGACCCGAGTAGCCGCCGAACGCGCTTTCGGTCAGCTCGCTGGCCGCCTTGGAGTCCGAGCCGGGGGTGTTGTAGTCGGCTTCGTACTCCCCGGCGAAGGCGGAGCCGAGGGCGATGATCACGACCGCGGAGACGATCCAGAGCAGGACCATGGTGCCGCGGCGGCGGTAGGAGAAGTCGGCGAGGCTGGCGAGGCGGCGGGTCATCTGGTCCCTCCTGTGAAATTTCTTAACGACTGGAATGGTTCGGGCTCGAAACGATTCTTATCAGAAACCACCGGGTAAGCTTCCCCTCACCATGAGCGACCGGATCAACGGCGACCGCGCCCCCTCGACGCTTGCCTTCCTCCTCTCACAGGTCGGGATCCACGCCTCGCGGCAGTTCGCGGAGAAGATCGCCGCGGTCGACCTCAACCCGCCGCTGTTCCGCGTCCTCAACCTGGTCGACGCCGCCGAGGGGCAGTCGCAGCAGGCGATCGGGGCGGCGATCGACGTGCCGGCCAGCCGCATGGTCGCGCTCGTCGACGAGCTCGAGCAGCGGGGGCTGGTCGAGCGGCGCCCGAATCCCGGCGACCGCCGGGTGCGGGCTCTCTTCCTGACCCGGAAGGGGCGCAATGCGCTCGCCCGCGGCCGCGCGATCGCCGCCGAGCACGAGGAGGCGCTGACGCGGGGCATGAACAGCGCCGACCGTAAGCGCCTCGTCAGCCTGCTGCAGAAGATCGTCGACGAACAGGCGATCGGAAAAGGCGTGCATCCGGGTCTCAGCGGCTCCAAGCCGGTTGCAGAGTCCTCCTGACGGGTAGTCGAAACCGACGGGCAAGGGGCTTCTCAACAGGCAGGAGGGAGGATAGGTCGTGGCGGGAGCACTGAGTCGGCGGCGCATCGCGATGGTTGGGCTTGCCGCCCTCCTCGGCCTCGGCCTGTACCTCGTCCTCGCCGGCTCCCCCGACGCCGGCCGCCCGACCTGCGCCGGCAAGCGGGCGACGGTCGTCTCCAACGATCGCCACATTCACGGCAGCCGCGGACCGGACGTGATCATCGCCGGTGGCGGCCCCAACCGGATCTTCGGCGGCCGCGGCAACGACACGATCTGCGGCGGCGCCGGCCGCGACCGCATCGACGGCGGTCGCGGCAAAGACACGCTCAACGGCAAGGCCGGCAGCGACCTCGTCCTCGGCAGTCGCGGCTCCGACGAAGTCCGAGGCGGGGACGGGCGCGACCACGTGCGCGGGGAGAGCGGCAACGACCTTGCCAGCGGCGGCCTCGGCGCCCGCGACAACGTCGACGGCGGCATGGGGGACGACACGGTTCGCGGCGGCCGCGGGAGCTTCGACGCGATCGCGGGGGGGATCGGCCGCGACCGCATAGACGGCGGCCCGGGCGGGCACGACACCGCCTCCTATCGCAGCGCCGGAGGGCCGATCGAAGTCGACCTCGAAGGCGGCCGGGTCAGCGGCGCCGAAAACGAGCGGCTGGTGGGCATCGAGGAAGTGATCGGGGGGCCGGGGGGCGAGTGCTTCGGGATCGTCTCGGTCGTTCGCTCGTGCGGCTCCAACAGCCTCGCGATCTCCGGCGGCGCCGGGGCCGAGGACGTCGTCGTCGGGCTCCAGGGCGAAAGCGTGCTGGTCTCCGGCGCATCGGGCCCCCTGCTCCAGGTCGGAGGCGGCCAGGTCAAGTCGATCCTCGTCTCGCTCGGAGCCGGCGCCGATCGGATCGCGATCGAACGCTCGTTGCCGGAAGCGATCGAAGTGACGATCGACGGCGGCGCCGGCAGCGACTGGCTGCGGGGCGGTCCGGGGGGGGACACGATCTACGCCGGTGACGACGGCGATCCCGACCTGCTCGACGGAGGCGGCGGAGCCGACGCCCTGTTCGGGGTCAACATCCTCCACCCCCGCCGTGGCAGCGGCGCCGCGACAATGATCGGCCGCGGCGGCGACGACCTCCTGATCGGCGGCCAGCCCTGCGAGCGAGACGTCTTCGCCGGCGGCCCCGGCGCCAACGACAGCGCCTCCTTCGCCCGAGTCCGCAACGACGGCATCCACGTCGAGGCGGCGATCGGGGGAGCGGTCCGCGACCCCGAGGTTGGTGGCTGCACCCCCGGCCGGATCGGTCCCGGCACCGAGAAGATCGAGGGCTCGACCGGCCCCGACCTTCTCGCCGGCAACGAGAGGCCCAACGTCCTGCTCGGCCGCGGCGGCTCCGACCGGCTCGACGGCAGGGGCGGCGAGGATCGCTGCATCGGCGGCCGCGGCGGCAACCGCTCCTCGCACTGCGAGTACGTCCGCAACTGAGGTTGCAGGCGGGTTTCCCGCCCGGCGCGCGGCACCTCGCCCGCCTACCTTTATCTGCAGCCGGCGCCTATGCCGGCTTTCCTCTTGCAGCTATGCCGAATCCGACCGCAAAACCGCGCCGGCGCTGGCTCTCGTCGCTTCCGGCGATGACCCTCGCCCTGCTCGCCAGCTGCCTGGTGGCGGCCTCGAGCGCGCCGGCGAAGAGCAACTCCGAGAAGCTGGAAGCGGTCGAAGAGAAGATCGGCAAGGCCGAGGAACGCGAAGGCGTCCTCACCTCCGACATCGCCGCGATGGGCGACGAGATCTCCGCCCTGGAAGGGCAGGTCTCCGCCCTGCGCAACCAGGAGGCCGCCGCCGAAGAAGAGCTGGCGGCGAAGGAAGCCGAGCTGCAGAGGGCCGAAGACGAACTGAAGGAAGCGCTGCGGCGCCTCGACACCCTGCGAGGGCGGCTGAAGCGGGCGCTGATCAACCTGCGCGAACGGCTCGTCGCCATCTACGCCTACGGGTCCGCGGACCTGACCGAAGTCATCCTCAGCTCCGAGGACTACGGCGACATGGTCGCCCGCACGGCCTACTTCGACGCGATCAACGAAAGCGACGAGGCGTTGGCCGAGCGGGTGCGCTCGCTGCGCGACGAAGCGAAGAAGCTGGTGCGGCAGCGGAAGATCGCGAAGCTGACGATCGAAGACGCCCGCGATGCGATCGCCGCCAGGGAGCAGCGGCTGGAGGTGACCCGCTCGACGCTGGAGTCGCGCGAGGGGGCGCTGCTCTCGGCGCGGGCCGAGCGGCGGGCGGCGCTGAAGAGCATCGAAGGCGACCGCCACGAGCACGAGGAAATCGCCGCCGACCTGCGGGCCCAGATCGCCCAGGAAATCGCCGAAGCGACGGGCGGGGTGGCGCTGCCGGCGGGGCCGATGCCGAGCCCGAGCGCAGCCGGCTTCATCTGGCCGCTGGAAGGCACCGTCACCTCCGGCTTCGGCTACCGCTGGGGGCGGATGCACGAGGGGATCGACATCTCCGTCCCGGAAGGGACGCCGATCCGCGCCGCCGCCGACGGCACCGTGATCCTCGAGCAGTCCGAGTACGAAAGCGGCGGCTACGGCAACTACACCTGCGTCGACCACGGCGGCGGGCTCTCCACCTGCTACGCCCACCAGTCGAGCTTCGCCGCCTCCGTCGGCGCCCGGGTCAGCCAGGGCGACGTGATCGGCTACAGCGGCAACACCGGCCACAGCACCGGCCCGCACCTTCACTTCGAGGTCCGGATCAACGGCGCCCCGACGGACCCGCTCGGCTACCTCTGAGCGTCGTTCTCTCTCGGTACGAAAAGAGTATTCAATGGGATAGCCTGCCGGCCGATGAAGCTTCGGGCGGGACTGTGCGTAATGGCCGCGATGGCACTCTGGGCAGCGCCGGCGCAGGCCGCGTCGCCTCAGCCGCTCATCGTCGGCGGGACCACGGTCGCGTCAGCGGCCGAGGCGCCGTGGGCGGCCAGGATCATCATCACGGAGGAGGGCGGGGTAGGCCTCTGCAGCGGCTCGATCATCGACCCGCAACGTGTGGTCACGGCAGCGCACTGCATCTCTCGTGACCGGCCCGCCGCCTATGAGGTGGTGGCGGGAGACACCGGCGGCCATGAGTCGGCGGAAGAAGAAGGAGCAATGCAGAGGCGATTTGCCGTCTCCGCTCGCATCTCCCCCGGTTACGTGCCAGACGCGATCGGACACAGCGACGCGGCCGTCCTCACCGTCGATCCTCCTTTCGACTTCAGCGGGCCCGAGGTGCGGCCGATCGCGGTGGTGCCCGAGAGCGGCGGCCTTGCCTACGGGTCGCCGGCGCGGATCTTCGGCTGGGGAATGGTCGAATTCGGCCGGCTCGACGGACGGGAGCACTCGCTCCTTCTCTCGCTGATTCCGCAGTGGCGGTGCGCCGGCGGCTTGCCGGCCGCCATGTGCGGCCAGGCCTCGTCTGGATCCATCTGCAAGGGCGACAGCGGCGGCGGCCTCGTCTCGACCGGGAACCCGCCCCTGCTTCTCGGGGTCGCCAGCTTCGGCCACTACAAATGCCAGCCCGGGACCCAGGGCGGCTACGCGAACCTCGCCACCCCGGAACTGCACCGCTGGCTCGAAGGAGATCCAGATCCGCCTCCGGCGCCCGCCGCGGAAGAAGGAGCCTTCCTGCTGGGGAACACCAGCGTCGGCGGGGCGGCCAGCTGCCTGCATCCCAGCTGGGCCAACGCGGAAGAACTGAGGACCCTGTTCGTGTTTCCCGAGTCGGGCCGGCAGGCCGAATTCGGAGAGGAGGGGAGCTATCTCTCCCGTCCGGCCGACGTGGGACAGCTGCTCGGTTGCGTCTCCGTCGCCCGCGGAGAGGGGGGCCTCACGGAATCGGGCCTGAGCCAGATAGAGCGCATCGCCGGGCACTCGAATGAACTTCTCAGGCTCCGCCGCAGGTTCCGCCGAGGTGATCGCTGGGTCGCCCGTCTCGCCCTCGCTGGCCCGCTCCTCGGCGATCGCCTCAAGGTGAAGTGGAAGGCCCGCGGCTGCTCGAGCCGTGGCTGGACCTTCAAGAGGGCGCGGCGCCTCACGGTCATCTCCTCTCCCCGCGGCTGCGCCGAAAGGCCGCTGATGAAGGTGAGGGTCCCGCAGGCGACGGTGGGAGACGTCGTCTACCGGACCTCCACCTTCCGCCTAAGGCTGTAGGCGTCGCGAGACCCAGCCACCCTCGCTCTTCGTGTACAGAAGGCGGCGGTGAAGGCGGTCGGGGCTGCCGTGCCAGAACTCGACGGTGTCGGGGTCCAGGCGCCAGCCGCCCCAGCGCTGAGGCCGGCGCACCGAGTCCTCCCCGGCGAGCGAGCTTGCGGCTCGCCGCAGCTCCTCGGGATCCTCCAGCGGCTTGCCCTGTTCGGAAGCGACGGTGGTCGCGCGTGCGGCTGCGGGTCGTTCGCCGAAGATCGCATTCGACTCCTCCTCGCTCAGCTTCCGCACGGGTCCCTCGACGGTGACCTGCTGCAGCGTCTCGCGCCAGTAGAGCGTGCCCGCGGCGCGGGGGTTGGCGGCGAGGTCGCGGCCCTTGCGGCTCTCGTAGCTGCCGGCGAAGAGGAGGAAGGGCGTCGCCTGCTTGAGCAGGAGGATGCGGCTCGACGGCCGTCCCTCCGCGTCGGCCGTCGCCAGCGCCAGCGCCCGCGGCTCCCGCACGCCGCGCTCGTCGGCGATCTGCAGCCAGCGTTCGAGCAGCGGCAGCGGCTCGTCTGGCGGGGCGTCGAACTCCGGCAGCTCGAGCGTCGGATCTCCGGACAGCGTTTCGGTCGGCTCGGCCACAAGACCATCCTTCCATGGGGGATCTCCGCACCTCTGGGTGGCGAGCCTGCTCGGCCGCACGCATAGGATGCAGGCGTGCCAGCCACCCCGGTACAGGGCTCGTTCGAGGTCGCGCACGGGGTCGTCCCGGAGGAGAAGATCGACGACGCGCTGCGGCTGCTCCACCTCGACCTGCTGCAGCGGGGAGCCGCCGCCGAGGAGCTGAGTCAGTGGCTTTGGGGGGCCCACTGGTTCCCGCACCTGAACGAACGGCCGGAGATCCTGGCGCTGGCCGAGTCGCTGCCGCAGGAGTGGCGCACGGGTCGGATCTGCGACCCGCAGATCCTGCTCCAGTTCCCGCACACCGGGCCGGAGCCGGAGATCATCTTCCACCTCGACCAGGAGCCGGCCTGGGCGGAGGGGCGGACCTACCTGCGGATCGTCGGCGTCCCGCTCAGCTCCTGGCGCGGCGACAACGGCGGCCTCCTGGTCGAGACCGCCGAGGGGCCGGCACCGGTCGAGGCCGATCCGGGCGACGCGATCATGATGACCCCGGACCTGCCGCATTCGGGCGGGATCAACCGCTCGGGCAAGCTGCGCTACGGCGTCTACTTCCGCTTCCTCGCCGACGGCTGAGGCGGCTGCTTTCGCTCCTCGGAGCGCCGGGTAGCACCGCCTGCTCACGCCGGCGGTACGGGAGCTGTCCGATCGCATCTTCGAGCCGGCCGCGATGCCGCAGCCTGAGTACGCTGCGGCCTAGGAGACTTTGCGGCCTAAAAGGGCTTGCCAGAACCTCTTCCAAGTGAGAGGAAGCGTCGAGGGCTGCATCGGGCTTGGCCACTTTGGCTCGAGACCTGAAGCTTTGGATTTTGCTTTGTCCACGGCTTTCCTTTAGGCGCTGGTTGCAATTCCGATCATCCAGAAAACGACCTCGAGGGTCAACAGGCCGCTTGCGACTTGAAGTCATACGGCGAGATGCAATACGCCAGAGGTTTTGGGCGTAGCTCTCCTGCATGTGAATCGAAAGGTCGCGGTGAAGTTCGGCGACTGCTGCTGGGTCTTCCCCCTTCGATATAGGTCCCGACCACGTCGGGCGAACTTGCGCTTAGCTCCCACGGGCGAGGCCAGAGGATCGCGAGAGAAATGGCTGCGGCCGCAGTGAAGGTAAATAGGGCGAGCCAATTAACGAGAGCGAGTTCTCCGCTATCGAAAGAGCTCGCTCCGAAGAAGGAAGTGGTGATCACCGCTGAGGAGAACAACAGTCCCGCTCGGGTCCTAAAACTGTCGATTTCTCCCTGCTGCTCGACCAGAGCCCTAATCGCCTCCTCGTACGCCACGCGGTAGAGAATGTCTTTGTCTGCGCCTGCCATAGCGACAGTGTGACATGTCGTCAGGCGGAATGTATTGTCAGCGGCCTGAGCGGGTCGCGGCGAGCAGCTCCATCGTCCGCAGGTCGCGGGCGTGGTCGTTCGCCTCGTCGCGCTCGCAGATCCAGATCTCGTGGCCGGGCCGCTCGCGCACCCGCAGCCCGGCCGAGCGCGCCATCGCCTCGACGCAGGCGGCGTCGGCGGCCCACCAGTTGGTCGGGTCGCCGGCGAGCTTGTGCTCGACGAAGGCGGCGCGGGGCCAGCCCGGACCGGTCAGGCGCCCCCGCTCGTCGATCTCGACGTCTTCCGGGGTCCCCGCCCGCTCCTCGCCGGGCATGGTCAGGGTCTGCAGGACGAGGGTGCCGCCGACCCTCTCGGCGACGACGTCGAGCGCTAGCAGCGGGTAGCGCAGGTGGTAGAGGACGCCCATGAAGAGGACCACCTCGAAGCTCCCCTCGACCTCGACGAGGTCGTAGACCGAGCCCTGGCGGAACTCGACCCGGCCCTCGGGGTCGAGCAGCCGGGCGGCCCAGCGGCCCTGCTGCAGGTAGTGCTCGTCGAGGTCGAGGGCGAGGACCTCGGCGCCGCGGGCGGCAAGCTGGAAGGCGTAGAAGCCGGCGTTGCAGCCGATGTCCAGGGCGCGGGCGCCGGCGAGGTCGGCCGGCAGACAGCCCTCGATCTGGCGCCACTTGAAGGTCGGGAAGTCGCCGAGCGGGTGGTCGGGCGCGGTTTCGCGGCCATCGGGCAGGTGCAGGTTGTGGAACCAGGGGCCGAGCTCGGCGATCGCGCCGGGGACCTCGAGCGTCATCGCGCCGGCACCCCCTCGACCTCCTGCTCGAGCAGCCGGCAGCGGTGCTCCGCCGTGTGCTCGGCGAGGACGCGCCGGCGCGCCCGCTCGGCGATCGCCGCCCGTTCGGCCTCGCCGACCTCGACGAGGAAGTCGACCACGTCTGTCCCTTCGTCGGCGATCAGGATCTCCTCGTCGGGGACGAAGATCTCCTCGAGGCCGTCCCAGCGGTCGCTGACGATCGGCACCCCGCAGGCCGCCGCCTCGAAGAGGCGGACGCTCGGCGACCAGCCGGCCGCGCGCATCTGCGCCCGGGTGACGTTGAGGGTGAAGCGCTGGCAGGCGTAGAAGGCGGGATGGCCGCCCGGGGCGACGTGCTCGATCCGCTCGACGTTGTCCGGCCACCGGATCGAGTCGGGGTACTGCGGCCCGGCAACGGCGAAGCGGGCCGCCGGCAGCCGCCGCGCCGGCTCGAGCAACAGCCGCTCCAGGGTCGGCTGGCGGTCGTCGCTGTAGGTGCCGAGGTAGCCGAGGTCGAACCGCGTCTCCGCCTCCACCGGCCGGTAGGCGTCGGGGTCGACGAGGCAGTAGAAGGCGAGCGGCCGCCGGGCGCCGAACTCGCCTTCCAGCACTTCCAGGGTTGGCCCGCCGGTGAAGGAGAGATAGAGGTCGAAGCGGGGGACCAGCTCGGGGCAGAGGTACTCGCGGTCGCCGCCGCGCAGCTTCTCGAGCGTGACCGGCGTGTCGATGTCGTAGAAGGCGACGGCGCCGCCGGCGGTCTCCAGCGCCCATTCGGCGACCGCGACCCCCTCGGGGACGAAGGAGCCGACGACGACGAGATCGGCTGCGGCAAGGTCCCCGCCGTGCTCGTCGCGCAGCTGCGCGAGCGAGTCGTAGAGGGCGGTTCGGCCCCAGGGCGGCTCGGGCAGGTCGCGCTGCGCCGCGTACCAGGGGACGTCCCGCTCGCAGAAGAGGACATCGTGGCCACGCGCGCTCAGCTCGCGGACCAGGGCGCGGTAGTTGGTCGCGTGGCCGTTGCCCCACGAGGAGGTGATCGAGAGCCCGAGGAAGACGACCTTCACCGGACCAGCACCCCTTCCAGCACCGCCTCGACCTGCTCGGCGCGGCGCTCGTAGGTGTGCTCCGCCAGGACCCGCTCCAGCGCCGCCTCGCCGATGGCCCGGGCGCGCTCGGGGTCGAGATCGACGAGCAGTTCGGCGACCTCGGCGCCGTCGCGGGCGACGAGCACCTCCTCGCCCGGCGCCAGGAAGTCCTCGACGCCCTCCCACTCGTCGCTGATCAAGCAGGCGCCCGCCCCGGCCGCCTCGAAGACCCGGGTCGCCGGCGACCAGCCGTTGGCGGCCATGCTCTCGCGGCTGACGTTGAGGACGGCGAGGGCGCTGCGGTTCAGCGCGCTGTGGTCGCCGGGGGGGACGTGGCCGAGATAGCGGACGTTGCCAAGGTCGACGACCCGGTCCTCCCAGCCATTGCCGCCGAGGAGGAAGGTGCGCTCGGGCAGCGCTTCGACCGCCCTGAAGAAGAACTCCTCGACCCGCGCCTCGCGGTCGGGCAGGCGGTTGCCAAGGAAGCCGAGGTCCCCTTCGAAGCGCGGGTCGGGCTGGACCGGG
>Ga0190269_10000017_pt1 | contig 69040 bp, 141 predicted proteins | sample Popmic249IS_FD_133749 | JGI IMG/M metagenome (GOLD analysis project Ga0190269, IMG submission 133749) | Populus adjacent soil microbial communities from riparian zone of Blue River, Arizona, USA - 249 IS | ecosystem: Environmental > Terrestrial > Soil > Riparian zone | place: USA: Arizona... | reverse complement strand
GCCATGTCGACGAAGCGGGACAGGTGCAGCTGCGCGGCCACGGTCACGTCGTCCGGCGGCCCGGAGCGGCTCTTGTCGAAGATGAAGTCGGCCTCGCCGGCCCGCGGGGACTCCTTGTCGTAGTAGTCGTCGCGGTGCACGAGCCAGACCACGTCGGCGTCGTTCTCCAGCGACCCGGATTCGCGCAGGTCCGCTTTCGTGGGCCGCTTGTTCGGCCGGTTCTCCGGGCCGCGGTTGAGCTGCGACACCCCGATGATCGGAACCTGGAGTTCCTTCGCGAGGAGTTTGAGACCGCGGGACAGTTCGCCGACTTCCTGCTGCCGGTTCTCGGTCCGGCCGCTGGTCGACATGAGCTGCAGGTAGTCGACGACGAGGAGTCGCAGGCCGTGCTGCTGCTTCAGCTTCAGCGTCTTGGCCCGGATGTCGGCGAGGGTCATGGTGGCGGTGTCGTCGATGTGCAGCGGCGCGTCACCGATGTCGGCCATCGCCCGGGCCAGCCGTGTCCAGTCGGCGTCGTCGACGTGCCCGGACCGCAGGGCGTGCAGCGGTACGCGGGCCTCGGCGGACAGGATCCGGGTCACGACCTCGACCTTCGACATCTCCAGCGCGACGATCGCCGACGGCATCCGGTGCCGGATCGCGGCGTTGCGGAGCACGTCGACCGCTGCGACGGACTTCCCGACGCCGGGGCGGCCGGCGAGGATGATTAGCTGGCCGGGCTGGAGTCCGTTGAGGAGCCGGTCGACGTCGGCGAACCCGGTCGGTACCCCGGACTGCTGCTTGGGGTTGCCGGCGGCTTCGACTTCGTCGAGCGCGTCTTGGAACAAGTCGCCGAGGAGCATGAACCCGTCGCCGGGCTGCCGGATCGTGATCGCGTTGACGGCTTCCTGCGCCATCGCGACGACTTTGTCGAGGGGGCGGGCGTCCTGGGCGTAGGCGAGCTGCGTGATCCGGGTGCCGGCTTCGGCGAGGCGGCGCAGGACGGCGCGTTCGGCGACGATCCGAGCGTAGTAGGCGCCGTTCGCGGCGACGGGAACGGACTCGACGAGGGTGTGCGGGTACAGAGCGCCGACCTTCCGCAACTCCCCCGCCTCCTGGAGTTTCGCGGCGAGGATGAGCTGGTCGGCCGGTTCACCGGCGTCGTGCAGGGCGCAGATCGTGGTGAAGATCGTGGCGTGGGTCGTCAGGTAGAAGTCGGCCGCGGTGACGATCTCCCGGATCTCGTTCGCGGCGGTCTTCGACATGAGCATGGCACCGAGGACGGCTTGTTCAGCGGCGACGTCGTTCGGCGGGGTCCGGCCGGCGGTCTGCGGGAACGGGTCGGCGGGAAGGTCGCGGAGGTCGACCGGGGGTTCGATCGTGGAGGTCATGCCGCACCGCCCTCGATCGCGGCGGGCGCGTCCTGCTCGGGCCAGTCCGGGCCGGCCGTGACCTGCCGGAGTTCGTCCCACACCTGCGCGGCCTGCCGTTCGCGGTCCCGGCGCCCCTCGGCGAGCTTCGCCGCGAGCGGACCCAGCACCTCGGCCATCATCGCCTGGCCGCGGGCGAGCTTCAGGCCGCGTACCTCGTCTGGCTCGAACCGCGACGTGAGCGCCAGCGCCGGGGGCGGCTGCCGGTTGGCCCGCTTCTCGGCGGCGACCTTGTCGCGGACGATCTGCCGGACGTCGGAGGGCATGAGCCGCTCCCGGGTCTCCCGGTAGTGAGCGACGACGGCTTGCTTGGCGTCGTCGAGGGCGATGTCGTCGAGGGCGAGGTACCAGGCTTCGACGTCCGCGTCGCCGACTTTGCGGTAGTCGAAAGCGGCGGCGAGGGTCAGCAGGACGACGATCTCTGTGCGGTTCACTGTTCGATCTCCTTCGTGCCGAGGTCGATGCCGTCCTGGGCGGCGTATTTACGCAGGAGTGCTTCGTTGTCCGCGACACGCTGGTCGGCGGGAGACAAGGGGCGGCTGCCGGAGACGCTGCGTCCGGAGCGGGTCCGCTCGTATTCGGCGAGCGCCTGGAGCCGCAAGGTGTCGTACTTCTCGCGGAACTTCGGCATCGACCGGATGTTGGCCCGCCAGAACGCGCTGTCCTGACACCAGTTGATGAGTGCGATGACCTTGTCGACGGTGAGGCGGGGGGTGCGGTCCTCGTCGAGGAGGAGGCGGGCTTGGCGTCGCCACTCGTTGGTGATCGTCGGCGGCTTGCTGCCGTCTGCGGCGATGCGGGCGGCGAGATGCGTGCAGATCTGCTCCACGTCGTCGCGGTGCGGTTCGTCCTTGCGCGGCTTCTTGGCCGGCTTCGCGGGGCCCGACGTATTAGAAGATCTATTGGTCTTCTTTTGGTCTTCAAGGTCTTGTACTTCGTGTCCAGCTCCTGGACTAGTCCGGTCCAGCTCCTGGACTAGTCCTAGTCCAGCTCCTGGACTAGTCCCGCTGTCGGACTGGTCCAGCTCCTGGACTAGTCCGACAGCGGGACTAGTCCCTGGGGGGATCGCGAGAACGTAGGTCGTGCACTCCTTGTCGCGCCAGGCGGCCTGCTTCGACGGCGCCGAGCGCTTGATCCAACCGGCGTCTTCAAGCCGGTTCAGGTGCTCAGCAACGGTCGAGCGGCCCAGACTGGTGTAGTTCGCGAGCTTCGTGAGGCTGGGGGTGTACCGGTCCGGGATGACCGCGGTCTGCGGGTCGGCGAAGCTCACCAGCGTGAAGACGATGACCTTGCTGGGGGTGGGCAGGTCGGAGCTGCGAACGGCCCGCATGATTGCCCAGACGTCAGGCACTTCGGCTCCTCCCGGTTCTGTTGGTGGTGGACTGAGATGCGCCCGGCCGGGCGAGGTCCGGCCGGGCAGGGCGGGTCAGACAGGTACGGCTTGGTTCGCCTTCTGGCGCGCTTTCTTAGCCCGGTCCTGCTCGCGCAGAATCGGAGCGCACAGATCGCAGGGCGATTCGCGGGCCGTCCGATGCCGGCGTGCCGCCGCGGTCGTTCCATGCTCGGGGGCCGGGCCGCGATGCTGCCTGCGGTCGAGGCGCCGCAGGGTCGTCTTGACGGGTGTTTCGCCTTCGAGCCACAGAGCCAGGCACTTCTTCCGGGCCTCAAGCAGCTGATATGCGAATGCCGCTTCCTTCATGTGCAGGTGCTCGGCGGCGGCGACCTTGTCTCCGTCGAACGCCGCAACGGCGTGGACTACCGCCCGCTGCGTGTCGGTGAGCGCCGCCAGGATCGGGCCGAGCGCGTAGCGTTCCACGATCCGGTTTTCGTGCCCGCGGGTGACCACCCGTTGCTGCCAGTACATGGCGAACCCGGGCGCGGAGCCGAGCCCGGAAGCCGCCTTCCGATCGAGGTAGCCGTAGTGCCGGTAGGCGTCACGGATCTCGCTGTAGATGGCCTGCCAGCCGACCCGGATGAGCTCCTGCCGGTGCGGGGCGCGCTCTGCCACATAGAGTGCTTCGGCGATGGCCGACCATGCGATGTCGCGGCGCTCGGCTGTGCCCATGGCCATGGAACGGTCGGCGATGACTGCCGCGGTGGTCATCTTGTCGAGGTCTTCGAGGGTGTAGCCGTACGGCAGGCCGGTCATCATGCTGCTACTCCTTGCGGCTCGGCCGCGGCGATGGGCAACTCCAGCTGGACGACGATCACCGGCGGGCGTGGTGAGGGCTGCGCTGCCGCGTGTATTCCAGCCAGGCATTGGCTGGTGATGAGTCGTTGCTGGAAGCGGACCGTGTTGCGCCACTGCGCGAACCGTGCCTTCCGCCGGTCGCCGATCCCTGCAGCGGTCAGGTCGTAGCCGGCGACGGCTTGGGTGATGTAGCCGAGGCTGGCGGGCGGGAGGCGGTAGTCGAGCCACCGCTCCCGCTCGCCGGCGCAGGGCCTACAGAGTGGGGCGTTCACCACTCGTCTCCCCGGTGTCCTTCGTGCCCCTCGCCGCGGGTGCGGCTGGCGGTCCAGCACTGGTCTGCGGGGCAGCTGCCGCCGCAGTCGGGGCAGCATGCGGGTTCCCGGCCGCCGCTGGCGGGCGTCTCGGTGGGTGCGTCGGCCATGGGAGCCTCCGTTCGGGTTGAGCGGTTTGACGTGACGGGGTCAGCTAGAACGGCGTTTCGTCGGGCGCGAGCGGGGATGTCGGCGGGGCGTCTTGTTCGCGGTGGATCGGGCAGCCTTCGACGGGCTCGCGTTCGCCGTCCTCACCCTCGGCGCCGGTGGCGTAGTGGTGGCAGATACACCGCGAGTAGTCCGGGGGGCCGGTCATCACGCGTCCAGCGCCTCGAACTCGGCACTGGTCACGACCCGCCAGGCTCCGCCGCGGGTGTGGACCACCCAGTCGCCGTACTCCGCCTTGGCCCGTCCGGCCGGCGTGAAGATGGTCAGGCCGGTGATGACGGTGCCGGGCCCGTCCGGGTCAGGCGAGTGGTACGGCTTCGACTCGGCCCACTCGAAGACCTGCCACAGGTTCTCAGGGGTGAGCTGGGCGGCCTCGCCGATGGGCGTGTCTGTGGGGACCAAGATGGTGCCGACCGTGCCGGTACCGCCGTTCACGCGCTCACCGCCTCGGCGACGCGCGGGAACTCGTCCCAGGTGCGACCGTCGAGCTCGCGGCCGGCCACCTTCTTGCCCCAGCGGCGCATCGGCGCGTGCTCGGTCTCGACGAGACCGGTCCGCTCCAGCGACCACGGCTTATGCGGCGGCTCGTACAGGTCGTGCCCGTAGAGGTGCGCCCAGACGGCGTAGGCGTGGGTTGCGCCCTGCGCCTCGGACGCTTTCTTGCATGCCTGGAGGTAGGTGCCGGTGCCGTCGTACTCGAACTGAACGTCGTCGACGCGGACGGCCCACGGCGCCGGGCCCCATTCGCCCCACTGCTTGAAGTGGAACGGCACGCAGGCGGCGACCGACTGGTCCCGCAGTTGCCGCGCCCACTCCGGATGCATCGGACGGGCGTTTCGGCCGGACTCTCCCCCGACGACGATCCAGCCGAGGTCGCCTCGGTCCCAGGCATGGCCGCTGAGCGCGGGGTACGGCTCCGCAGGGGTGAGGTGCTGGGTGAGGTCGACGGGGCCGAGTAGCGGCTCGCAGGACAGCCAGCGGACGGCGGCGGGGGTGTCGCGGAGGGCGGGGATGCGGATGTCGGCCCATTTCTGGTCTTCCACGCTGACGCCGATGTGCACGTTGGGAAGCGGCCACTGGATTTGGTGGTAGAGCCCCTTGGGCAGGCCCGGCACGTAACCGGGGCTGTGCGGTGTGGCTGCCCAGTCGATCGCGGACTTGAAGTGCACGCCCGGCTGGTGACTGCCGTTCGTGCACCGGCACTCGTCGCGGAGCATCGACCGCATCCGGGCGTGGCGCTTGGTCAGCACCTGGTAGGTGTGCTGCGGGGTGGCGGCCATGACGGCGAAGACGCGGTGGATGAACTCGTCGGGGACTTCATCGGCGAACAGGTCCGACATACTGTTGACGAAGATCCGGCGCGGCTTCTTCCAGGTCAGCGGCTGAGTGAGCCGGTCCGCGAGGAGGTTGATCCGGCCGGTCCAGTCGGTGCGACCGTCCCGGCGCTCGGTGAGGCCTGCGAACGCGGCGGCGACCTTCGGGTGCGGGTTCCCGGCGCGAATGTTCGCGCTGGTGATCGCGTAGCAGGAATCGCAGCCGGCCGAGACGCGCGTGCAGCCCAGCGTCGGGTTCCAAGTCGAGTCGGACCAGGAAATCTCGGTGCCGTCGCTCATCGGGCACCCGCCGTCTTTGCGCGGCGCAGCAGCACGTCCAGCAGTTCGGCTTCCTGCTCGTCGGTCAGGTCGACGTACGAGCCCGCGTCCTCGTTTCCGGAAACGACTCGCAGCGCTCCGTTCTCGTGGACGGCGATTTCGATGCCGCCACCCACGCCGATGTCGCCAGCGGTGAAGATCATGGTCCCGGGCGCATCCGGGACATCCTCGGTGCTGCTGGAGGTCTTGACGCGCTCCAGAAGGTCAGGGCCGCCGTGGTCGGCGAGGAGTTTGAGCGCGGCCCGGCCGCCGTTGTGCCGGTTGACCTGCCGGCGGAGCTGCTGGGCGAGGCTGACCTCTTCGCAGCGGCCGGAGGCGAGCAGGCCCATGAGCCGGGACACGTCGAATGTGCCGGTGGCGACGAGGACGACGGCGGGGTGGCCGTCGCTCAGGTCGTAGGTGCGGGTCTGGTAGCTCATCGGGTCACCGCCCCGCTGAGCTGCTGCCACGTCTCGGCGGCGGCGATCATCTGCTGTTCGGTCTCGTCGAGGCTGTCGCCGAGCAGTGTCTGCCGGGCTTTCGCGGTCGGCAGCCACGCCATGACCTGCGCGGCCAGCGCACGGAGGTGCTCGATTTCGGCGGTCTGCTTCTCGATGAGGTCTGCGGCCTCGTTGGCGGTGGCGCGGGCGGTGACGTCACCGAAGGGGTTGCCGAACAAGCCCTGACGGGCGGTGGTGGTGCGGAGCCGGTCGGGAAGGTCGCTCATCAGGCGTCCGCCTTTTCGGTGCTGGCCACCGTCGACTGCTCGCGCCCGAGTTCCTGAATCGCGAGGTCGATGAGGCGGTCCGCTTCGCGCGGCTCGTCGATGACGAGCTCGTCCCACTGGTTGCTGTGGCTGGCGATCCATCCCTGCTCGGCCATGGGCACGTACAGGTCGTGCTGCCAGCCGGAGTTCCCGAACGGACGCTTGCCGCTGAAGCCCTGCTCGTGTTCCCAGACGAGCCGGAGCAGCTCGATCAGGTAGTCGCGGACGGTTGCGGCGCCGGCGTCGTTGGGTTCGAGGTCGAGGTCGAGGATCTGCTGCGGGGTCGGGACGGCCATCAGGCGTCCGCCTTCTCGAACTCGGCCGCAATCGGCTCGACGTACTTCAGTACCAGGTCGGCGCCGAGCGCGGCGATCGGCACGACGGCGATCCCCTCCGCGTACAGGCGCGCCGGGCCACTGGTCGTGGACCGCAGCATTCCCTCGCCGTCCTGGTTCGGGTAGAAGACCTCAGTGCCGGGCGGGTAGGCGTCGTTCCAGCGGTCGACGAAGTCACGTTGGATGGAGGGCTTCAGGTCGAGGTCACCGGCGGCGGACTGGCGGGCGGCCCAGAAGCGGGCCTTCAACTCGTCGGTGTCGGGTGCGGGTGCCGCCGTCATGGTGACGCTCCGGCCGGGGCGGATGGCGATCCGGTCCGCGATGCCGTTGGTCTTGATGTACTCGACGATCAGGCCGCCGGTGGGGTCGGTAGCGAGGACGCGGCCGGTGACGGTGATCATCACCTCGTCGCCGGACTGGAACTGCTGGGTGTCGGTCATGTGGGGTCCTTTCGGGTCAGGCGGCGTCGGCGGCGATGTGTGCCCACGGGTCGGTGGGCTTCTCGTCGGCTTCGGCGGCGGCGCGGGGCAGGTCGTTCTTGAGGGCGTCGGCGACAACCCGGTAGAGGCTGGTGCCGTTCTTCCGGGCGACACGCTGGGCGGCTTCCCAGAGGGAAATGTCGGCGTCGGGTACGTACAGGGTTTTGTTGGGCATACGGATCACCTCCTGGCAGCTCACGCCCGATGTTGTGGCTATCCACGTGGATAGCCACACGCTAGCACCTGTGGATAGCCACAGCTACCCGGGAAGGTTGAAGTTGGGGATATCCACGCCTACGGTGGCGTTCATGGCGGACGGCGAAGGCGACAGGCATCGAACACCCCGGATCGTGGTGTCGATGCCCAGCGATCTGTGGAAGACGTTTGGCAAGCTCGTCGGCAGCCGGAACCGCTCGGAACTCCTCCGGCAGTTCGTCGCCTGGTACGTCCGTGAGCCCGGCGCAAAACTGCCGGAGCGCCCCCCACGCACGTCCGGCGAGCCCGGCAGTGCCTCGACGCCGGTGCGGCGGCCGAGGATGCCTGCCGGGCGATCCACCCTTCGCTAGCGAACCTGCCCCGCAGGGCATCCCCGTCTCCGCCGCGGGTGGCGTCTCCGCGCGCCGTCATCTCGCACCACCTGCGGCTGCCTCCCGGTACACGGCGTAGCTCGGCGCCGGCGGCAACCCGTCCGTGTACGGCCAGCAGGTACGGCACCTTCGCCCGTGAGCGATGTGGCGCCGCTCCGCGCTCGGCGACGGGCACGGCAGGACAGCGTTCGGTGCCGGTCGGACCACGGTGGTGCTCATGCGGGCTCCCGATGTCGGGGCCGGGGCGACACGACAGCCGCCCCGGCATGGGACAGTTAGTCGCTGGTGTGGAGGCAGGAAGTCATGCCGTGGCCACCGGCTGGACGCGGCTGATCTGGTAGCCGCCGGTCGCGGCCAGATGCTCGATCTCGGGCCACACGTACTCGAAGCCGTCCATGTCGATCCAGACACCGTCGGCGGCGCGGTGGAACATGCCGCCGATACCGCCCGTGTCGTGCAGGGAGACGACCGCGCCGGCCTCCGGCGGCTCCACAACCACGGTGCTCACGCCGCCACCTCGTCCCGCTCCTCGCGGACCGGGGCGATCGCGCCCGTGAACCGCTTCCCGATCGCGACATGCGTCAGCCCGGACTGGCCCGCGAACGACAAGGTCAGCGGGCCGCGCGCCCGGACCCTGGAGAAGTCGGCGAGGTACTTCGCGGTGAACGCGATTCCGGCGACGGGCTTGACCTCGTTGTGCTCGGCGAGAGTCCGCGACACGTCGGGGAAGTTGAGCAGCGGCACGTCGTGAACGAGACGCAGCGCGGACATACCGGCGGTCCGGTCACGGCGGATCGTCAACCGGCCGTTCTCGGCGTCGTGATCGACGGTCAGGAGGATGTGGGCGAGTTTCTTGCTGAGCTTGAACACCTGCACCGTCTCCTGCGCCGCCGCGAGCGGCAGCGTCGCCGTCCACGGGTCGTCGGCGCCACCGAGCGGGGCGAAGATGTCCTCCTGGTAGTCGACGTCGGGATCGTCGTCTGGGTGCCACGACGACCAGCCGATCCGGAACCGGTCCGTGGCTTGTGCGTGCAGCATCGACCCGTCCCAGTGCAGGCGGACGGCGTTGATGTCGGGCAAGTCGTCGTCGGTGAACGCGAACGGCAGGACGTCGCCGAGGAGGCCGATGAGCTCGCCGGTCGGGATGGTGATGGTCATGCGGGGGTCCTCTCGCTGGGCTGTCCTCGGCGGCACGCCGGGCAGGTAGCGGTCGTGTCGGACAGGGCCCACCCGGCAGCACGGGCCTGGGCGCGCAAGTCGGAGATAGGCGGCGCCGGCGCGGGGCCGATGACGCCGTCGGGGGTGACGGCCGCGGCGACACCGAGCAGCCCCCACCCGGTCACGGCGACGCCGTGGAACTCGGTGCCGCAGACCGGGCCGACCGGCTGCAGGTGGTCGTCGACGGCACGGCCGCCGCACGTCAGCACGCTCATGCCGCACCCACCTGGAACGGGTCGGTCACAGCCGGACGCCGGCGGCGACTCCTGGTGTGGATCGCGTCGCCTTTGCGTGGTGCCGCGATCGTGTGCACAGAGCCGTCCTCGCCGAGCGCGAGCAGGCCGTCGTCGGCGAGCTGGTAGACGAGGTCGTCCCACACCTCACCGATGTCGGTGTCCTCGTACGTGAAAGACGGGGTGCGGCGGATCTTCCCGGCGCGGGCCAGTGCCAGGCAGCGCTCGTATGTCCTGCTCATGCCGCCACCGCCACACGGGCGCGCAGCGGCGTGCTGGCGTACAGCCGCGCCGTCGACCCGGACAGGCCGAGGATCCGCCCGGCCACGGAAGGGTTGATGCCGCGTCGGGCCGCGACGTGAACCGCGTGCTGCTTCTCGTCCCGGGTCAGCCGGACCCGGTCGCCGGCCAAGGCACGCTCGATGGCGGTCTCGTCGACGCACACATCACCGTCACCGCCCAGGTTCGGCGTCTCGGTCGGGTCGTCGATGTCATCCCACGCCAGCGGCGGCGGCCACCCACGGGCGGCAGCCCGCGCCCTGGTGATCGGCGACGGGCCCGGCCGCCCCGAAAGCTCGGCATAGATGAGTGCGATCCGGTTCGCGGTCGCGACATGCACCCGCCGGTCGTGGTGGTAGATGAGCTTCTGCACGGCCCGGTCACCGACCGGTTCCGGGAACCGGGAGCCGATCTCCGCGAACGTCCAGCCGATCGCGGCCAGCGCCTGCACACGGCGGGCAGTACCAAGGCCCGGGACGGAGGTGTGCCCGCCATCTCGGCCGTACCGGCGCCGTTTCTCCCGGATGCGGCGCTCCTCGCGCGCCTCAGGGCAGCGGCAGCCGACCTGTGTGTACGCGGCGGCGGTGCCATGTCGGGGTGCGGAGCAGTCCGGGTTGGTTCTCGGGGGTCGCCGGCGGACGACAACGAGCCCGTTCACTGCTGACTTCCGAACGGCTCGGCGGGGAAGTCCTGGAACACGTTCGGGGCGACCTGCCGCAGCTGCTCGAGCACGACACTGGCGAAGGCGCGGATCTCGGCGTCAGCCGCGAGGTGCCAGCGGCGGCGGAGGACATCACGCCAACCTCGCATGTTGGCCGTGACGACGAACCGGGTCTCGGTCGCGTTCGGCAGGACCGACCGGGCGGCCTCCCGCGCCTGTTTGCGGGGCAGGCCAGCTTCGATAAGCCGGTCCACGATGTTCCGGTAACTGCGCAGCGCCTCCTCGTGCATCTCGACGAGCCGGCCGCGGACGACTGGGTCGACATTCCCGGCGGGCGGGACAACGGTCGCGGCGTCGGACTCGTCCACGTACCGCTGCGAGACGACGGACAGCGACACGTGCCGGTGCCGGGACAGCTCGGCCAGCAGCGACCGGGACACGCCGGTGACGTAGAACGTGGCGGTCGCGTGCTCGACGACGGATTCGTGAGCCTGGCGGAGGATGTTCGCCAGGTAGGTGGCGTTCGTGGCGGTCGCCGGGTTGGGCTTCCCGAAGCTGCGGAAGCAGCAACGGCCGGCGGCCTCTGCGAGCGCCTGCCCGCCGTCGGCGTCGGTCCGGAACCCGTCCATCACGGTCGCGGCGGCGCCGGCGAGGAACTCGGTCTTCGCGATGAGGGTCACCTGCAGGATGGCGGTACGGGTCACGGGAGTCTCCGGTCGATCAGCGGGATGGCGGTGAACGCGGCCAGGCCGGCGCAGAGATATGCGGCTCCGACCGGCCACGGCACGGTGGAAGCGGCGAGAAGCAGGTCGAAGGTCATGCGGCCACACCGGGCAACATCGCCGGCGCGAGATGCGCGTACCAGCCGGCGAAGACCTCGTCGAACAGCGCCCGGTCTCGCTCGTAGTACGCCTTCACGTTCCGCTCCCGGCCGGAGATGACCGCCAGGACCTCGCCGGGCTCCTCACCGCGGGCCAGCACGTAGGCGGCCTTGAGCCGCTTCCCGAACGTCGACCGGACCGAGACCAGGTCCGCCTTGGACACCCCGCGGTCGACGAGGTAGCCGTCGACAGTCAGGAGCCGATCCTCGGGCGCAATGTCGGGCTTCTCGCCGACGACGAGCGCGTACTCGTGCCGCATGCGGCTGTCGCGCCACCGCGGGTCAACGGCGTCACCCATGAGCGCAAGCAACTCGATACGCCGGCGGGCACGATGGGCCCGCTTCGCCTCGATCTCGTCGGCCAGGTCCGCGAGCTGCTCGTCGCTGGCCGCGTCGTTGATCGCGCCGCCCTTGGTCCAGTACGCTTCGATCGCGTCGGCGACCTCGTTCTGGTACCAGACGAGCTTGGGTCGGGCGGTCTCGGCGACCTGGTTCTCGTCGATGGTGGCGAGGAGCATCAGGAAGGTACGGACGTCGACGGCAGTAACGACTCGGCTCTGGCTGGCACCGGGAAGCTGCGTGGTCACCTGAGCCATGCGGGCCCAAGACCTGCGCTGGAGCTTGCGCCGCAGGGACGAGAAGTCGATGCCGATCGACTCGATGGCAGGCTTCAGGATCACGTGCGGCTTGCCATCGACGTTGGTGGTGAGCAGGTCGTCGCCGTGGAATGGGATGGTGACGATCTCGGCAGTGGGCGTCGTCATGCGGTCTCCTCGGCGGGCTGGTCGGGCGTCGGCCCGGCGGGATTGGTGGGATTGGCGGGGCAGTGGTCGGCGCGGTGTGAGCTGCGGATGGTCCGGCTTCCGTCGTGCTGGTCGCAGTCCGGTGCCGCGCTGTTGTTCGCGACAAGCCCGCACGGGGCCTTCGGGCACAGGCAGTCGCGCTCAATGTCACCGGGCCCGCCCCAGGAGCGGCCGGTGTGCCAGACGGTCATGACGCCACCGCCAGCGGCTCGTCGTCGATCGGAAGCTGCGGCCAGTCGACCGCGGCCAGCGCCACCCGGCTTGCGGCGGGCATGTCAGCCAGCGGGACGCCCAGATGGTCGGAGGCTGCGGCGCCGAGAGCGAGCGCGTCCGCCTGGTTGTTGTCCCGGACGTCGGCGACGTCACCCCACCGCTTGATCGCGGCGATGAGCATGTCGTCCTTGGACGCGTTTCCCTTGCCGGTCGCGTACTTTTTCAGCGTTGACGGGGAGACGACCGCGTACGGAACGTCGGCGCCCCACAGCTTGTGGGTGATCAGCCACCACAGGCCGGCCCGCTCGTGATGACCGGACTGGCCACCCTGCGACCCGTACGACGGGCCCTCGATGACGACCAGATCGGCGCGGTTCCGTAGCCCGATCGCCGCGGAGTAGACCTCGGCAAGGATCCAGGCGAGCCGGTCGTGGCCGGTCAGCTTCGACTTGAGCGTCTCCAGCTGCACGACCTTGCCGTCGACGATCCGGCACAGGCCGGTCCCGGCCAGGGACGGGTCGATCGCGGTGATACGCGGCTGCCAGCGAGTCACGACGCCACCTCGATCTGCGCCCAGATGCGCGCCTCAACGTCTGCGGGCAGCCTGCGTAGCCCGAGCCCACCCCGGACCGGGACCGGCTCGACGAGCGGCCGGACGCTGCTCAGCCGCCAGTGGTACTGGCCCGGGACCGCCCACGGACCGCACGCGCACCGCACCCGGTGAGGGCTGTCCGTGCTGTCGGCGCACACACCGGTCAGCTCGGCGACCGCGACGATCCCGGTCGGGTGCTGGTCTTCCGCCCAGTAGCCGGGCTGCAGGTAGCGGCCCGCACGCGTAGCGATCGCGTCGGCGGGGGCGGCCGGCTCGAAGGCATTCCCGGCGTGGATGGCGATGACACCGCGGTGCTTGGTCGCCCAGACCCGGTTCTCGACCGGCTTGATCCCGTCGGCGATCAGGCGAGCCCAAGGGCGCCGAACCGTCAACACCCGAAGCTCGGGGCGCGGGGCCGCGCCGTGGTGCGCGGCCCTCGTCTCGATATTCATCAGGCGCCTGCCTGCTGCTTGGCCATGCGAGTCTCCAGCCCGGCGATGACCAAGTCCGCGTCGGCCGCGGTCAGGTCGTTCGACGACTCGATCGCGTCCGGAGCGAGTTCGAGGATCTCGGCGGTGATCGCCAAGCGGTTCTGCCGGTTCTCGTCACCGCTGTAGCCGAGGTCGTTGAACAGCGCGAACATGCGCCGCTGCTGCTCCCGCGACACCACCTCGGCAGTCGCATCGACCGAGACCTCGGCGTCCGGCTCGACCGTATCGACCGGCGACGGGGACACCGGCCGGTCAGCGGGCGGGCCCGATACCGGCTTCGGCACGTTCGCCAGGATCTCCGCGCTCGTCACCCGGCCCGCGGAACGCTGCGGCGCCGCAGCCTCTAACCCGTTCTCGTCGCCGAGTTCCTCCGCCGCGTACGGCATCGCGTACAGGGCGTCAGCGGCGATGAGCCGGCTGATCGCGCCGGTGCAGCGCGCCATCAGCATGTTCTTCGGCTGCTTCTTCCACTGGTCCTTACCGAGCAGGCCCAGCTGCTTCGCCTGCTCAAGCGTCCAGGTGACCTCCTGCCACTCGGCCTCGCCCTTGCGCCGGCCGCGCATCGTGCAGTGCGCTTCGGTCGACTCGACGAGCTGGATCGAGTGGCCCTGCGACTGGAGCAGGCCGCGCATGGCATGGGCGCGCAGCGCCGGCGTCCCCTGAATCACGTCCATGGACCGCAGCGACGCCATCGGCTGCAGGCCGAGTTCCTGCCCGGCGAGGATCGCCGCGGTCACATCACCGGGCTTGCCGCGCATGGACGCGGGAACGAACGACGTCTTGGACAGCGACTCGGCGATCTGTGCCGCCTGGCGGGCTTCGAACGCCCACTGGACGAGCGCGGACGGCGCCATCGCGGGCATGGCCGGCGACGGCTGGGTGGGGGCGGCGACGGCGTTGTTCTCGTCGCGGACGGCGATGTCGGTCATACGGGCTCCTCGGCGAAGTCGGGGATCGAGTCGAAGTCGTGTTGGCGTTCCGCCCAGACGGGCAGGGAGATCTCGGCAACCTCGCCGTCCGTCCAGCCCGGCCAGCGGCCGGTGGCGGTGCAGCGGGCGTAGATCTCACGGGCGCGCCGGTTGCGTTCGGCGCCGATCTGAAGGGCGCGGTCGTCGAGCGTGACGAGGGAGACGAGGTACGGGGCCGTCTTCATCTGGACGACGAAGACAAACGCGGGATCTGGGTCGAGGCCGAGCGCGCGAACACCGTCGAGGTAGTGATCGGCCTGCTGGTGGTAGCCGTAGCTGTGGACGGACCGGCGGAAATCCTCAGGGTTCGCCGACAGGCTCGTCTTGTAGTCGGCGACGATCATGCGTCCGCGCGCGGACTCGGGAAGCCAGTCGAGCATCGCCCGACACGAAACCCCGGTGGTCCCGTCGGACCAGATGAGCGACTGCTCCGGCGTGCCGCCCTCGGGCCGCAGCAAAGCCGCAGCGACTGGGTGCTCGCGCAGGGCCTTGGCCATCGCCTGCACCTGGGCGTACTCGGACGGCTTGAGCGGGATCCCGCCAGCCCGCCGGACCGCGGCGACGGCTGCCTTGTCGTCATCCTTCGCCCACACCTCAGGGCCGGCCTTGCCAGTGCCCTCGATCACCACTAGTTCGGGCCCGGTGCCGAGGACGACCTTGTGTGCGGCGCCGCCGAACTCGAACACCTTCTTGTACGGGGTCGGGTTGCGCCGCTCCCAGTCGAAGATCGCCGGGCAGGTCTGCAGGAGCTTCCGGGCGCCGGTGCTGGACAGCGAACCGCCCGGCACAGGATCGGCGTGGTAGACGTCAGCTGGCAGGTCGTAGACGCCAGGCCCGTCCACCCCGGTCCGCTCGACCGTCGGCGCGCTCACCGGTTGCGCTCCAGCCACGACCGGACACCGGACCGGATACGCATCCGGGTCGCACCCGCAGGGATGGCGATGTCGTGCTGCTCGGCAAACTCGGCCCACGCCTTGTCGGTGCCGGTCCGGATATCGCGCCAGTTCGGCACGTCCGGGTAGTCGCCCGGCTCGTCCGTCGCGACGAGCGCCTTCGAGATCTGATCGATAACCGCCCGCAGCCGGGCGTTCTCCGCGCGGAGATGCTCGTAGTCGACCCGGTAGTCGACGATGTCCTCGCGCAGGTCCGCCTCACGGCAGTCGCAGCCGACTCGATGGTCCGCGCAGGCCGCGTAGCGTGGATCGAGGGTGTTGATCGGCGGCGTGTAGTCGGAGGTCGAGCCGTCGGAGAACTTCACCTTGTCGGTGCGGACGGAACGACGCGCGGCGTCAGACGTCAGGCGGGTCACGGATCCACCGCCAGGTCGAGCTGGTGCTCGGCGGCGATCTCCAGGCTGCGGCACTCGTCCCGGGCACAGCCGGACAGCATCCCAGCGACCACGCACCGGCAGTACGGGCACGTCGGCACGTCCAGCTCGTCGCGCAGCCTGTCGATCTCAGCGAGGAGAGCGCCGGCTTCGGCGGTGTCGATCTGGTCGTCGTAGTCGCCTGGGCCGGCGTCGAGTGAGCGCAAGTCGTTGATCAGTTGGTGCAGGTCGACGGTCACAGCGCCACCGCCGTCGCGTCCCATGCGGCCTGCTGCCGGGCGTGCGAGACGGCCAGATCGGCAGATGCGACCGGGTCAGCGGCCAACGCGGCGACCTCGCGCTCGAACGCGGCGCGGCGCTCGGCTTCCTCGTCGCGCAGCTTGAGCACGGCAGCGATCCGCTCGTCCTCGCTCCAGCCGGCGACGGCCTCACGGCGCGGCTTGTGGAACCCCACCGTGTAGCCGGAGCGCGAACGGCAATGGTGGCCCGGGGCAGCATCGCAGCTGCTGCACGAGACAGTGATCGGCGCCAGGCTGGTCGCCATGAGCCGCTCGTAGCCGGTCAGCTCGACAGGGCGGATTGGAGTCGTCGTCACGCGGCACCCCCGACCGTGGCGAGCGCGGCGCGGGCGTCGGCCTTCGCCGTCTCCAGGTCACCCCACGAGCCGGACAGGGCACCCAGCAGACCGTGAAGCGCGTCCGCGAGGCGGGCGGTCGGGTCTGCGTCGAGCGACACGAGCTGCGGCACCGCGGTCTTCGTGGACGGGGAGGCCGGCGGCCAGACCGCAACCCTCGGCAGCGGGGTCTCGTCGCGGTCGTGCGGCTCCGAATAGAAGTCCGACGCGGCACACCGGAACGAGCCGTGCAGGGTGCCGCGATGAGTCGTGACGACCTTGTCGTGGGCGCCGTCCTCACGGTCCAGCAGCAGCCGGCCGCAAGAGCAGTACGTCGTCTCGTACAGGTCGATCGGGGGCAGCATCGGCGCGGCCGATATCGCCGCCATCAGCATCTCGTCCGGGTGCCAGATGACCGGCCGGACCTTGACCGTGATCGTCACGCCGGCACCTCCACGTCGGTGAAGGAGTGCACGCGCTGCCGCAGCCGGGCACCGGGCACCGCTGCGGTAATAGCGCGGGCAGCAGCCTCAGCCAGGTCCGTGACGGTTTCACCGCCTGGGAGCGTCACGACCCAGGACGCCCACACGCTGTCCGCAGCCCGGCTGCGCACGTCCGGGACGACAAGATGGTCGTCGGGGACGACTTCCAGCCGGGCGTCCAGGGCTGCGGCGGTGACGATCGCGTCAGTGGTCGTGGACTCACGCCGGCCGGTGAAGTGCGACCCGAGCGTGTTCGAGGAGATCCCGAGACGGGCGGCGAGAGCCGAAACAGATTCGTTGCTGGCCGCGCGGAGAGTGTTGAGGGCAGCCCAGACGGTGTTCGGGCCGGTGGCGGTGCGGGACGTATCGGTGGTGGTCGGTGTAGTGTGCTCAGCAAGCATCTTGACCGTGTCCTTTCAGGTGGACGGTTGAGCTGTGAAGCCCTCGGCCGGTGGTGCGGTCGGGGGCTTCCTTTGTGTTCAGGCCGCGACGGGCTCGCGTTCGGTCCAGGGGAAGAGGTCCGCGACCGGGAGCGTGAGCGCCGCGGCGACGCGGTTGCAGGTGTCCTCGCTGGGGGTGTGGGAGCCGGCGACGAGCCGGTTGTAGGTAGCGAGCGACACGCCCATGAGGGCGGCGCGGGCGGTGGGGGTGGTGGCGCCGAGTTCGCGGCAGCGTGCGGTGGCGAGCTGGGTGTTGAGCCGGATGGTGGCGCCGGGCGTGAGGCGGTCGGTGACCGCGGATGCGTCAGGCATGACACAGACTGTGTCATGTGCGATACATGACACGCAAGACGTGACACGCGGATGTGTCACTAGTCTTTATCGATGCCTTAGCGCACGATGAACGAGGCAAACCCCGCCCCCGACCACGGGAGACCTTGTCTCATGTCTAATGCTTCACACACGATACGTGCCATATCTGACACAACGCCCAGGTCAGAAAATGCCTACGCTGACGACATGCCGCCCGGCCAACCCGACCGCGGCGCCGCCTTCGGCGCCCTCATCCGCGACGCCTTCACCCGCAGCGGCTGGACCCAAGAGAGACTCGTCGAGGAAACCGGCATCTCACGCTCCACCCTCTCCCGGTGGATGCGCGGACACGCCGAACGACCCGACGCCGAACAGGTCCGCGCCGCCTGCCTCGCTCTCGGCATCGACCCGCGCCGCGCAGCCATCGCCCTCGGGTTCCTCACCGACGACGACCTCACCGGCACCAGCGGCCTCGGAATCACCTACACGACCGAAGTCGCCGAAGCCCTGGAAATCCTCGCCGACCCCGCCCTCCCGTCCAGCAAACGCGAAGAGGCGCTCTCATACCTGCGCTGGGTCCGCGCCGAAGCACGCAAAGCCGGCAACGGTGGGAAACGCAGCGCCAGCTGACAGCGGCAGTCAGGGCCTTTCGAGGCCCTCCCGCTCCCACTGCTCGCCCCACGTCTCCGACTCGCCGACCCACATCGACTTGTGCAACCGCCACGGCGTCCAGCGACCCCCGCGACCGACCGGAACCACGCGCAGCCGCGCCAGGGCGTGCACCACGGACCGGCGCACCCCCACCGGCAGCCGAGCCCACTCCCCCACCAGATCGATGTCGTCGTACTCGGTCAGCGGCGACGGCGCCGACAGCTGCCGCACCCGACCCTTCGCAGCAGCGATCTGCGGCCGTAGCTGGTTCTCCACGTGCACCAGGCCGTCGGCCGACAGGTCACCGCCGGCGGCAGCCTTGTAGAAGGACGCCAAACGCTCCCTCAGCGACCGCAGGTCCGCCTCGGCCTCCGCCAGCCCCGACTCCGGGGTGGGCGGGGCGACCAGCCCACCGGATCGCAGCGCCTTGATACGGGCGCGCACCATCGAGCTGACGAACCGGTCGAGGGTGTCGATCTGCACAGACGCCTTCTGACAGCCCCGCTGCACACACCCGTACCGCTGGTACGAAGAGGACCTCATCCGGGAGTCACACTCGTCGCAGCGCGGCTCCCCGGACAGCATGTGCTTCAGGGACAGATCCTGCGCGAGGCGCCGGCCCGGCTCCGACAGCAGCAGCTTCAGCCGGGCGGCGGTGGACCGGTCCAGGATCGGCGGCCACGCATCGGTGACGAGAGCTTCCCCGTTGTGCATGCGGGTGCCCACGTACGACGGGTTGAGCAGCATCCGCCGGATGTTGACTCCGGACCATTTTTTCCCGGCCGGCGTAGGGATTCCCGCGTCGTTGAGCCGGCTGGCCTGGGTGCCGAGCGGGATCCCGGCGAGGGTGTCGGCCGCCATCCGCCGGATCAGTTCGGCCTGTTCCGGGAGGATCACCTGCTCGACGTAGTTGCCGCGCTCGTCGTAGCGGCGCGCGTAGCCGAACAGCAGCCGACCCGTCGGCTTGCCGGCGCGGGCGATGTCGTCCAGGCCGTCCTTGACCCGCCCGGACAGGTGCTCGGTCTCGGTCTCGGCGTCCATACCCATCCGCACGAGCTCGTTGCGGTCGCGCTGGATGCGGGGATCGTAGGTGTGCGGGTCCTTGCCGAAGATCCGGATGAGTGTGCCCTTGGAGCGGCACAGATCAAGGAACGCGACCCATTCGGCGAGCTGCCGGGTACCGCGGGACGCCTCCCACAGGCACACCATCTCGCTGCCGCCGGCGGTGATGTGCTCGACGAGCGCGGCGTAGTCGGGGCGGTCCTTGCGCGAGTACCGGGACGCGGACAGGTCCGGGTCGACGAACATACGGCCGGTCTGGTGCCCTTCACGCGTGCAGTCGAGTTCCCAGTGGCGTTTCTGCCGGGCGGCAGATTTGCCCTGGTCGACGGTGCTTTTCCGCGCGTACAGGTCACCAATCACCAGGTCAGCATAGTTCACCTACTCCGGACATTCTCCTTACCAATTGCAGAATGCACTTGAACTCTCTGTGGGGTGTGTTTGGGCTGGTGAGCGTGTCGCCGCTTGCGTGTCATGTGCGATACATGACACAGTCTGTGTCATGTACGAGACGGCCGTGGGGACCGATCCCATTGTGCAGGCACGCGAGGATGACGTCCTCTATGCCGAGTGGGCTGAGGCCATCTGCCGCGACCCCGTGGTGCCCAGCGCGGAGCAGCGGGCCGTCATCTGCGACGCGCTTTTCCCCGCGCACCGCCCGTCGGCCACTGCCGACCGGGTCAGGACCGTCCCTGCCGCGGCATAGACACCACCTGGCCGCCTCCGCCGAAGTCTTTTGCTCCGTCGTTGTAGGCCTTCCAGTAGCCGGTGTCGCTGACCTTCTCCACTGACGCGATGCGGGCTTCGATGGCGTCGAGACGCCGTGCGATGAGGCCCTGGATCTGGTGCGCGATGGCGAGGTTGAGGGCGCCGAGTACGAGCAGGACGTCCAGGGCTACGGCAAGGCTGAAGGCGGTGCTGCCCTGGCTGCGCTGGGCGGTGAGGACGATGAGTCCGCATGCGATTCCGAAGCCGGCGAGCGCCGCGAGGGTGGCCCCCCATTTGAGGTAGTTCACGAAGCCTCCGCGTGGTCCTGTATTGCGGGGCCGCTGCGCCGGGAGGTTCGCGGCCGGGTGCACGATTGGGGGATGTGCGGGGTCGAGGCGATTCGGCCGGGAGGCCGGCTCGTTGCTCGTGTGGTCGCCGCGCTGGTTGCGGTGATCGTTAAGCCGTCAAGTGTCGGATTTTCGTCCGTTTAAGTGAGGCTTACCCCGTTTTGAAGATGACCCCATGGTCGTACAACACCGGCACGTAAGGGTGGTGACGCGCCGATCAACGGCACTGTTGCCCAACAGTTGACCTTTTAGTTGGTCGCGTCGGACCGATCGTGGAATTGGATCTCCACTCGGTCACCGGAGTATACCTGCCCGTCGGCGACGAGCACCGGGACGCCTTCCCCGATTCCGAGTTCGAGGCGTTCGGCCTGTGACGGCATGCGGGCGACGACCCGCGACGACGGCGGGATCTTGACGATTGTTCGCGATGGCTCATCTCGCACCACCGAACCGTAACCGTGGCGTGTGACAAGTAATCCTTCGGCGCGGAGTATGGCGAGGGCTTGGCGGACGGTGTCGAGGGCGACGCCGTAGTCGGAGGCCATGGCGCGGGAGCTTGGGAGCAGTTGGCCGGGCTGGAGGCGTCCGTCGACGATCTGATCGCGGATGCTCGCGGCCAGGCGCCTGTAGCGGGAGGCGCTGTCGTCGGTCACGGGTTGACGGTATGCCGTGGGGGTGCTGCCCGGACTGTTGGCTAACAGTGCGTATTTCCTCTCACACCGCCCCATACCGGGCTGCTCGTTGTGCATGGTCATCTTAGGGCGGATTGGTGAAGATCCGCTTTATGCTGACCGGATTACGAACCGGTCAGCCGGATACGGGTCTGACACCTGCCCGTCCGGTGCGGTGATCACGAACACGGGGATGCCGTCGTGGACCGGGTCGCCGGCGCTGTCGAACTCGTCGCGCTCCTCGGGCGTCGGCATACGCGCCTCGACGGTCGACCCGGGCGGCGGGATAATCGGCTGCTTGTCGCGGTGCGGGCGCACGGTCGTAGGCTGCCCGTGCCGTACGACAATCAGGCCTTGATGGCGCAGGTCAGACACGATCCGGGTGGCGGTGTCGCGGGAGATCTCGTACCGCTGCTGCAGGTCCCGCTCACTGGGGAATGGCGCGCCGGGGGCGAGCCGGCCGGAGACGATGTCGGCGCGGAGGATCGCGGCGACGCGTCTTGCCGCTCCGGACCCTGATACGCGCGGTTGCACGGGGTAACGCTAGGGGCGCTCCCGTGTCGACTGACTGGCACGCTCGGGCAGTCCAGCCGATCAAGTCAGGAGCGCCCCTGTATTTCACGGTCGCAGGCCAGTCGGGCGCGGGAAGGTTCGCTTACGGTGCCTCGTCGCGGTCGCCTGCCTCGTCCCAGCGGGACTTGCTCAGCGCCCGGTAGATGAGCGTGTGCCGGGCGCGGTGCTCGCCGAGGGTCAGGGTGAGCCGGACACCGACCGGGATCCGCAGGGTGATCGCGCGGCGGGCGGAGCCGACCGTGGCGGCGGCCCGGTTCCGGGCGTCGACGCTCTGCAGCGGAAGCCGTTTGACGGTCGCCCACTGCACCTCCGGGTAGAGGATGAGGACGAGCCAAACGGCGCCGACCGCGAGGGCGACGCCGGCGATCGCGGCGAGGGTGGACAGGACGCCGATCCAGAAGTCGCTCATCCTTGGCCGCCGGCGAGGATCCCAACCTTGTGGACGTCGCGGTGCCAGTTGCGGCGGCCCTGGTCAGAGCAGAAGCTAGGCGACTCGACGCCGCAGGAGCAGACGGCGGGGCCGTTGCTGATCCGGTAGCCGTCGCGGTAGATGCGTCCCTCGTCCGGCAGGGTGTGCCCGGCGAGGCGGGTGCTGGTCGGCATGGTCAGTCCTCCTCGTCGAGGGTAACGGTCGACTCGTTCGGGTGCCCGCGCCGTAGCCACTTCGGGTTGATCCGGGCGGGCGCTGACCGGTCGTTCTCGCCGGGGCTGAGGACGCCCATGAGCGCCTCGTACGCGGCCCGCTTGTCGTCCCGGTTGAAGCCGGCGGCGATGACGAGTGCGGCGCTGCCGGGGAGCGGGAACGCCCGTGGCGACGAAGAGCCAGCTGCTCACTCCTCCACCTGTGCCTTCAGCTTGGCGACGATCAGCTTGACGCAGTCGAGGACCGCTTCGGTCTCGGCTCGCTTCGCGTTCGAGAAGAGCAGCTCGGCAAGGTCCGTCTCGCCCGCCTGCCGGGCGAGGGTGTGCATCACGTCGGCGGCGTCCTCCAGGTCGGTCGTGTCGATGATGCGGTCGAGTCCGCTCAGGACGAGTTTCGTCGCGGTTTCGGTGATGACCTGCTCGGTCATGCTGGTGCTCCTTCTGTGGAGGGCTGGATGAAGTCGGCGTTCATGCTGGTGATCACCACGTCGGGTACGCGGGCCGGACCGTGCCGCCGCCGGTTCCGGCGTAGGCACTCGGCCACCGGCACGCCGGTCATGTCCCACCTCTCCACAGTCGCGCCCGCCTGGGCGGCGACCTCGAGGAGCGCGGGCAGGCGGGCCGGGTCGAGGTTCGTGTCGTCGCAGACGACGTCGTAGCCGGCCCGGAGCAGGGCGAGGATCGCGGCGTGGGACGCGATCGTGACCTGCCGCTCCTGCTCGCTCGTGCCGAGCCTGCCGGCATGCGTCATGGTCCGGAAGTCGTCACGGTTCACGCGGACACGGTGCTCCGGCTTTTCGGCAACCCAGGCGCGGGCGCGGGTCGTCTTACCGCTGCCCGGGAGTCCCTGCGTGATGGCGAGACGTGACCGGGCGTCAGTCACCGCCCGCCTCCGACCCGCTGCTGCAGCACCGTGTGCTCCTCGGTGGCCAGCCGGTCGGCAGGCTGGATCTCGATGAGGACCTCGAAGCCGCCCTGCCGTGCGCGATGGATCGTGTCCACGAACCGCTGTACGGCTGCGAGCTCGGTGTCGTCGAGGTCGACGAGCGTCTCGGTCTCGTCGTCGGCACCGGACACCTTGACGTGGAATTCGGTCATCGCTTGTTCTTCTTCGCTGTCGTTGTGGTCTTCGTCGGTTTCGGTGCCGGCTCGCGCCGTTCGTCGCCGGACAGCCGGGTGGGAGCGATGATCAGCGGCCGGTATTCGCGCTGCCACGTCCAGCTGGCCGGCGGCTTACTCGCCTGTCCCGCCTTCGCCCACGACCAGGCGACGAACGTCAGCGCGCCGCCCTCGTCGCGCAGCCACCCGCAGTCGGGTGTCTCGCGGGTCTTCCAGTCCTCGGCGTCGCAGTCCCAGGTGTCATCGTCGTCGGCCAGCCACGTGTCGCCGGCGGGAACGGCCTCAACGGAGGTGTCCGCGACCGCAGGCTCGGCGGGCTGCTCGGGCTGGGTACACGCGGTCAGGCCGAGGGCGAAGGTGGCGGCAAGCGCCAGGTACACCAGGCGGGTCACGCCTGCCTCACCACGACCGGGAACGCGCCGGTCGTGCCGGCCGTGACGTCCCACCTGATCCACCACGGGGACTCCTCCAGCGTGCGGCACATCCAGCACGGGTACTCCTTCAGATCTTCCTCGTGCGGCTGGTCGCATTCGGTGACGAGGACCGCCCACGTCCAGGTCATGTTCACGAGAATGTCGGCGACGTTGGCGCTGTGGTCGTCGGCTGCGTTGACGAATCCGTTCTCGCGGGCGAGCTTGTTCAGGGCGGCGATCGCGCGGAGAGGGTGCGGGTGCCCGAGGCAGATCTCGTCGCCATCGTCGCCAATGGGGGACACGCGGACGCCGTAGAACTCGAAGAATGAGTCGGCGGGCAGGTCCGGCAGCGAGTGGCTGGCGTTGGCGTGGTGGGCGGCCACACCCTGCGCGTAGGCCTCGGAGGCCCGAGCACGGTTCGAGACGTAGGCGGGCGCGGCCATGGCATCGTCTGCGGCGCAGCGGGCGATGTCGAGCCGAACTGCGATCGGGTCCAGGACGCTCACGGCGCCTCCTCGCTTCCGCAGAACCGGACGCCGCCGATGACACCGGCTGCACCGTCGGGATCGCGGCCGTCGCGGGGCATCCGCCAGACGGCGGCCCGCCAGTCCCGATCGTCGGCCATCGCACCCTCGGCGACGAGCGACACCGTCGCGGCGTACTCGTTCGGGTCGGTCTCGGTGCTGTCGTGGACGTTCCGGCCGCCGAACGCGAGCGGGAGAGGTTCCCACTCGCCGGACGTGCGGGTCTGAACCTCGCTGTAGTAGGTGGGCATCAGGCCGCCTCCTCCCGTCGTTTGATGCTCGCCATCGCCTGCGCCATCTCGGCGAGTTCGCGCGCGTCCCGGATGAGCGTGTCCAGTTCGCCGGGGTACATGTCGCGCAGGATGCGCTCGGCCTCCGAGGTGTTCTCGTTCGCGACGGCCAGGAGTTCGGTCTCGGCGAAGGGCGTGCCGTACTCGCTCACGCGTCCCGCTCCAGCCGGTAGCCGTTGCTGGTCGGCCGCATTCGGGTGAGACGGATCTCGGTCCGGCGGGCCTTCTGGTGGATGGTGCCGTGCGGCCCGCACTGGGCGACCATGGCGTGGGTGTCGTTGACGGCCTCGACGATTACGTAGCGGCCGGCGCTGCGCGGGTCGTTGTCTGCCCAGATTTGGCCGACGCGAACGTCGGGGGTGTCGGTCATGTGGTCCTCCTGGTCGTGCGCGGCCCGGTAGCGGCCGGCGGAGATCTGGTCCATCAGGGTGCCTCCTGGTCAGATGCGGTTGCGGATCCAGGTGCGGAAGCCGTCGGCGGTCATCCCGGTGACGGGCTTGTCGTGGCGGTCGCCTCGCCGCCGGGACCAGGCGGCGGCGAGGGTGTAGAGCAGCGCGGTGTCGTCGATCTGGTCGAGGTAGGCGGTTGCCTCGTCACGGTGGGCCGGGTCGGCGAAGCCGTCCATGAGGGTGTCCATGTCGGCGAACGACAGTGACGGATTGGTGGGCGGGGTCCAGTCGGTCATCAGGCGGCCTCCACGGCTCGTGTGTGCTGGTCGAGGAGTTGCTCAGCGCGGTCCCAGTCGGCGGCGGAGAGGTCCGGGGCGTCGATCTCGCCGAGCATCAGCAGCAGGGCGAGCGAGGTGATCCGCTGCTCGTCGTCCGGTGGCAGATGCGGGATCGCGGCGGACAGCCTTTCGGCGGCCTGCCACTGCACCTCGGTGAGTTGGTCCTGCGGGGCGTGGACGTCTTCGATGAGGGCGACGAACGCGGCCCACAGGGCGTGCTGCTCGTCGGTGGGACGCTGACTGCTCACGAGCCCCCCAAGAGGTAAGTGGATATCCACATAGTACCGGACACCTACCGAAAATGGCTATCCACATGGCAGACTGATCAGGTGACATCCACGAGCGATCCCCCACCCGACCGCCACAAGGTCCCGGGCATCCTCGTGCGCCCCGACCCGGAAGTCACCCGCGATGGTCGGGAGAAGCTCGACGCCGCCGGGTGGACCATGACCGAATTCGTCAGCGCCTGCCTCGTCCTGGTCGGCAGGAACCCGGGCGCCATGCTTGACCGGCTCGCGGAGTACAGGCCGCCCCGCCGACGCGGGCGGCCAAAGAAGGCCTGAGCATGGATTGCAAGTAGTACCTTGGCGCTCGTGGATCACTGGTTCGCCAACTTGAACTGGGAAGCGGTCAACGCAATCGCGACCGGTTCAGGCGTTCTCGTAGCGCTGTTTGCATTCCTCGCCACGTTCGGGCTGCTGCGGCGCGAAGCCAAGAGGGACAAGCTGCGTGACGCGGACGCCAGGCAACGGCAGGCCTCGTCCGTCGCCGCCTGGTATGGGACGCAGCAGCGGTCGCGTCCGCCAGTACCCGGCGTTCAGCGAGACAATCCCGGCCCTACGACCTGGACCGTGCGACGCCTATTCATCCGCAACGACTCAAACCTACCGATTTTCGACGTTGCGCCGCGCACGTACCGTCGAGACGATGCCGCCCGCGCTAATCCATTGCCATTGCAAAGTGTCGAAATGAACGCCGCACTCAGGGAGACCTGGTTGCACAAGGAACCTGGGCTTCTCGAATCGATGGGACCTCAGACTACGTTCGAGCTGCTAGTCCAGCCGGAAGCGGCCGAACACGCCGACATCTCGCCGATGGTCGACCTCGCATTCACGGATGCCGCCGGCCGCAGGTGGCAGCTCAGCTCCGGAGTCCTGTCCGAAGTTCGGCCTGCGAGGCGCCGCTGGCTCCCGTGGCGGCGGAAGTAGAGCACACCCGCTCCACAGCGCGCTGCATCGGGTCTACCCCGCACGAGCTGGACCTCCAGAGATGGCGCGCGTCCTAATTGACATGCGAAAGGCCCGCGCTCCGTCCGCTCGGGAGGGTGCGCGGGCCTCGCCCACTTGCGGGAGTGGTCAGGGGGGTGATGGCGGCCTCCGTGGTGACCTTCCGATCCTCGCGTACGCCCGCCCCCTGCCCGCCCATCTTCACTCCTCCGGGTACGTCGCCCACGGCCAGGATGCGGCCCGGCCGCGCTCCAGCAGCGGGATCATGCCGAACGACTGGTCCGTCAGCCCGCCGAACAGGTGCCGGTTCGTACCGGTCTGCAGCGCGCCGGGCTTGTACCCGGCCATGTTCCACAGGTAGACGGGCGTCGTGGCCGGGATCAGATCGTCGATCCGTGCCTCGCGGCCTCCGCCGTCCGCGGCCATGTTCGACGGGAGCCAGCCGGCCCGGGTCTGCTCGTCGGTGATGATGACGACGCGGTCGTGGCCGGCGAAATGCTCGCGGACGGCTGACGGAATGTCGGTGCCATTGATCTGCCCGAACTTCTCCACCAGCTTCAGCACGCCCTCCCCGGCCTTGACGCCGATCGGCTTGGATTCGCCGCCGAACTCGACCAGCGTCGGATCCGCGGCCCGACTGGCGAGGGCTGCACCGAATACAGCGGCCTGGTCGGCCAGGGAGATGTCGGACCGGTTCGCGGTCGAGTAGTGGTAGCCGGGGAACATGGACGGCGACCGGTCGACGAGGATCAGGGTCCGCCGGTCGAGGGCGGGCACGTTCGACAGCGACGCGTTCAGTGCCTGCTCCAGGGGGTACGACCAGCGCAGCGACGGGGCGTGCCGGTATGCGGCCAGCCACCGGAACGGCAGCATCCGCGACTTCGCCACCTGGGCGTGGTCGGTGAACCGGGCGATGACCGCGGCGGCGGACTCGTCGGTGACGCCGGCCTCGTCGAAGTTCCGCAGATTCCGGGCCAACGCCATCATGCCCATCGACGGGATGAGCGCCTCCCACAGCGCCTGCTTGTCGGCGGCCCGCCCGGCGAGGGACAGGGCGTCTTCCCACGTCATGCCGGCCTCGGCGAGGCGCTCCCGGTCGCCGAGGACGGCGAGGTTCCCGCGGGCGTCGAGACGTAGTTGCAGGTTCGCGATCAGCATCGGCAGGCTGCCGGGGATCATGACGTCGTCACGGCCGTGACGCCGGTCGAGGGCGAGCTTAAAGAGGTCACCCTGCCAGGGTGCGGCGGGGGCGGGGTGAACGAGGTCGAGGATGTCGCCGAACCGCCAGCCCTTCGACGCGGTGTCGTACTTGAGGAGGTTCCGTTCGGTGTAGAGGCGCTGGACGGCGTCGGCGATACCGCGCTTGACGGGCTTCGGCAGGGCCTTTCCGTAGCGGGCGGTCCAGTAGGCGATGAGTTCGCCGGGTTCGTCGGCGCGCTGGAGGACGGAGTCGATGACACGCCGGTTCGTCGCGATCGAGTAGGAGAGGCTGTCGGTGCCTTCGGTGACGTGGTCACGGCGCGGCAGCGGCTGCTCGCTGCCGTGTTCGAGTCGGCCGCGAACGTATTCGGCGGCGCCGACGATCGCTGCGGTGCGCATGCTTGCGCCGGTGCGCAGCCAGGCGAGGAATCCGGCGGTCCAGACAGGATGGGCTACGGCGGCGGCGCGGACAAGATCGGTGTAGCGGTCGTCGCGCTGGCCGCCGGTCTCGTAGAACGTGTCGGTGCCGAGGGAGGCGACGGCGAGGAGGAACAGTTCGGTTTTGAGGTCGCGACCGGTTCCCTGCGCGCCTGCGTAGGTGGTGGTGCCGGGGTCGCGCTGGGCGACGAGCGGGCTCGTGCCGGTCGCGGGCCGGGTGCCGGCCTTGTTGAAGCGGGACATGAAGAATGGCTCCTTCCGCACCGGGAGGAGCCACGCGTTCAGAGTGCGGGTGCCCGAGATCAAGGTCGGCTGCGGATTAGCGCTCTGCCGCTGAGCTACCGGTCCCGAAGCACCGAGCGGGATTCGAACCCGCGACCTCTTCATTAGGAGTGAAGTATCCGCTGCGCATCGCACCGGGCACCCGCGTCTGAAGTTGTTTCCTCCCGAGATCAAAGCGCCCGCAGCTGGTTTCATTCCAAGAAGTAGCCGCAGGCAACGCACCGGGAGGTGCTCCCGCAAGGTAGCACTGCGTGCATGCGCGGGTCGAGCTGATTTGCCCGGGGTGTTGCGAAGTCAGTCCTCCGTGCCGAAGAACGCGCTCGACGGCATCGCGAAGTGTGCCGGGTCGAAGGCGTCCGGCGGCTGGTAGCCGGCCGGGGCGTCGGTGTGGCCACGCTGAATGCCGACCCAGGCGGCTTGCCCGGTCTGCAGGATGACCTTCACGCCGCACGTGCCCCACTCGCGGCCGACGGCGCCGGCTTCGGCGAACGTCTCGACTTTCGCGATTCGCGGGTCGCCGGCGTGCTCGATGAGGTGCTTGAGCATCGCTTCCGCGTAGGCGGGCGTCACCACTTCACCTGCCAGGCGGGCGCGGACGGTTTCGCGGTGGCGGGGCCGGCGTGGGCGAGGGTCACGTAGATGGCGCTGTTGTCGGCGGCGTCGATGCGGATGTTGCCGCTGTCGCTGAGGCCGACCTGATTGACGAGCGGGTGCGGGTTGTCGACCAGCAGCTGCGCGATCATGTTTTTGAGGGCTTCAGGGGTCACGGTGTCATTCTGCCTTCACAAGATCGGTTGCAGTGGTGCGGACGGTACGCCGACGTACCGGGTTAATCCAGATCACGTCGCGGCCGACCGTGGCCGCATACTGCAGCGCCTGCCAGGTGCCGCCGTGCTGCCGTCCGTCCCAGACGGCGACCAGGCCGTCGGGAGCGGTGTCGATCAGGACTTGGTTGCGGTAGTGCAGCGCCGCGATCGTCCGCACGTAGTCGCGCGGGCTCGGGCCGACGACGGTCTCCTTCGCCGCCAGGCCGCGCAGCCGCCGCCACTCCGCGCGCTGGTCGGGCTTCCACCGGTCGGCTTGCGCCTCGAACGGCACGACCGCGTGCAGCTGCATGCCGGCGTCCAGGACGGCGCGGGCCCAGAGCGTGTCCGCGCCCAGCGCCATCCCGGACGCACCGACCGTCGTGCCCTGGCGAGCGAGTCGTACCGCACCCACCGCAAGCTCCTCGGCGACCCAGCCGTCGGCGGCGCCGAGGTCACGGTGCCCGGTCAGCGCCACCGCGAGCCAGGTCACCTGGCGGCCTCGGCTTTGCACTTCGCACACCGGTCCACGCCGCCGGGCAGGCCCACCGCCCAGCCGTCCTCGTCACGCAGCACTTCGATGATCCCTCGCAGAACGCTCACTCTCGCCACCACTGCCACCACTGCGGATCACGGCCACTCGCTGCCTCCACCTGCTCGACAATGGCTTCATCGTGGCGGCAGATGGCACAGCTGGCCGGCCCGCCGCAGGATTCGACGAGGCCGTCCGGTCGCGGCCAGACGTGGCCGCAGCCGTCATTCCGGCCGATCCGGAACGACGCCGCATACAGGTAGACCGTCTCCATCTTCTGCCACAGCCGACGAGGCCCTCCAAGAGCCAAGGCATCGCTGCAGGCCTGAGCCCTGACCGGAGCACCGGTCCAGTACGGGAGCCCACCGGCAGCGGTCAGCTCACCGGTTTCGACGTTGTAGCGCAGGACGGAGTGTGGGCTGGACAACTCGTACACGTGCGATACCAAGGCGGTGTTCTCGTCACGGCCGCTCACTCCCGCCACCATCGCAGCCCGCCGCGTTCTGTGACCGGCCGGGCGACCGCAGGCCAGGTCATGCGGTCGGTTCTTCGGTCTGCGACAGCGTCGGCGCGGGCGCCGGACGCGAGCGGCTCGGCATGGCAGGCGTAGGCAGCGCATCTTCGAGCGCGGCTTGCAGCTGCTCGTCTTCCCAGCCGGCACCCGCCCGGAGTTTCGCCGCCCGCTCCTCGAGGTACACCCAGGCGGCCGGCCGCACGTCGAGCATGTCGAGCGCGCGCAGGTGGGAGACGGCGCGGTCGAGGGCCCGGGCTTCGAGCTCGGCGTCGGAGTAGTAGTCCCGGTCAAGGCCCATCGCCTGCTTGCCCTGGTCGGTGAGCCAGGCCTGCACCCGGTTCGGGTCGGGCCCGTGCCGCCAGTCGGCGAGCCGGGCCGCGGCGAGCTTGGTGAGGTAGGCGACGTGGTTGCGCGGGAAGGTCCAGATGGTCTCGCTGAGCCGGTAGCGGGCGGCGAGCACTTCGAGGATCAAGAGCTGTGTGGGCGGGAGCTGGTTGACGTCGACCGGGCTCACTCCGGCTCCTGATAGAACGCCCGCGTCGGCTGCCCCGTGCCACGGCATTCGGCCATCTGCGACTCGCTGGGCCACAGGCTTTGGTGAGCCTCCATCGGTTCACCGGCGGCCGAGGTGCTGTTGTGCCCGCAGTGATCGCAGCTGGAGCGGTAGCCGTGCTCGGCTCGGTACGCGGCGCGTGCAGCCTTGATCTGCTGGTCGCTGCACGGGCAGTTCATGACCGTGTCCCGGTCGGCGGCACTGGCGACCCGCACACACCAGGTGGTCTTCTCCGCGGCCTGCTCGCAGAGCCGCGCGGTGCAGCAGGAGCAGTTCGGGCACGCGTCGGGCTCGGGCTGGCGGGGCATGGCCCACCGGTGTCCGTCGGGGTCGTCGAGCGGGATCATGCCGTGGCGGTCGAGTTCGTCGGTCATGGGGGTCCTCCTCGGGGTGTCTGGTCAGGGTGCCGCAGGAGCGGCGGGGTGCGCCCGCCCGGCGCGGTCGTACACCCGGGCGGGCGACGTGGTTCAGCCGCCGTCGGTCTCGCGCCGCCACATGTGCTCGTCCGCGCACTCGTAGCTGTAGGTCGAGATGAGCTGGTACGGGCCGCGGCCGTCTAGCCGGTGTGTGCCGGCGACGGGCGGCGCCTGACAGGCGGGGCAGTCCTCGCCGTCCTCGGCGGCGCCGGCCAGCTGCGCGACATCCAGGGCGCGGGGCTCGGTGGCCGGCGCGCTCACGCGGCGATCTTCGCGGCGAGGTCGGCGTGCAGCCCGGAGCCGATGAACGTGCCGCCCTTGAGCCGGTCGCCGACGTAGCCGTGCCCGCCGGCCTCGATCCGGCCCAGGACGACGCCGTCGCGGACGACGTAGGTCACGACCATCCCGAGGACCGTGGTCGCGATCATCTCGCAGCCGGGCGGGGTGGAGTCGTCGACGCCGCGCCAGTGGATCGGCAGGCCGGTCAGGATGTCGGGCAGGTCGCTCATCGGGTCTCCTCGCGGTCGGTGGTGGTCGGGTTGGTGCGCTTCTCGTACAGCTCGGCGAGCCAGTCGGCATGCCGCTGCCACGCCCGGGTCGCGGTCTGCGCTTGGCGCAGGTAGGCGGCGATCGCCTCGGGTGCGGCGTGCCGGGCGAACGTGTCCCGGTCGAGGCGGCCGGGCCGTCCGGCGGGAAGACGGCCGGCGGCGGCCACGATCTCCTCGGCCAGGTCGACGAGCTGGGCGACTTCGCGGTCCCAGCGGTTGTCACGTTCGGCGTCGGCGAGTCGGCGGTGGAGTTCGCGGAGCGCGGCGAGCGTGCGGTCGGCGGTCACACCTGGGCAGTCGCGGCGGAAGACGTTCCCCTCGTACCACTCGTGCGGGCCATGGGCGGCGTGGTTCGTGCAGGGGGCCGCGGTCATGAATCTTCCCGGGGCTCATTCAGGACTTCGGCGGCTTTCCTGAGCCGGCTCGTCTGGTCGCAGCCGGGCGCGGTGCAGTGGGCGATCCCGTCCCGCCACTCCACGGTCCCGGCTGGCCAGCCGTTCTCGTCGCGGCGCTCGCGGTGGGCGCGGACGGGGCAGGTCCAGAACCGGACCCGGGCGCCGGCCTTGACGATCGCGGCGTCCAGCTCGGCGATCATCGCGTCGAACTCGTCAGCCTGTCGCTGCGCACGCCGCGCCCGCATCCGGGCCAGCCTGGTCTGGTCGTCCGGGGCGACCCAGCCCTTCCGGTCGTCGTTGAGGTGCTGGCCGAAGTAGTGCTGGACGTGCTGGCGTTCGGGGATCGCGCAGAGGGCGCATGCGTTCGGTTCGGCGATGATGTGCGGTTCGGTCGGGTCCAGGCGGTGCGTGGGGATCAGGATCAGCGGGGCGGTCACGACGCCTCCGCCGGATGCGCCAGTAGGCCGACCGCAGCCAGCTCGTCAACGACCTCGGTCACCCCAGCCGCCCGGAACGCGCCGTAGCCGTCCTCAGCGGTGAAATGGACGTACAGGCCGCTGTCGGCCCGCCCGCGCGCGAACCGTTCGGCGACTACCCGGATCGCCTCGTCGCGCGCGCCGGCCTGTACGGCGTTGAGGCCGGACGCCATGGCTCGGGCCTGCGCGTAGCGGACCTCGGCACCGCAGTTGGTGCTGACGTCGTCGATGAGCTCGGCGGTGATCTCGTAGGCGCAGTCCGCGTCCAGCCATGCGGTCGGGAGCTTGTCGCCGTCGCCGTCGGGCAGAGCGCTGTCGCGGCGAACGCTGATCGTGACCACGTCGTCGGCGAACGAGTGAGCGTCGAGCGCGGCTTTGAAGTCGGGGTAGATGGTGCGGGTCTGGTCGGCGATGACGGCCCTCCACGGGCCGGGCTGTGCGGTCACGGCTGGTCTCCTTCGGTCGGTAGTTCGTGTCGGGGTTCGCGGTAAGCCGTGGTCATCTACCGCTGCTTGCCTCGACGGCTACCGCGACGATGGCGAGCAGCCATGTGCCTGCGATCAGCGCCGCGACCTCGGCCACCCGCTTGGCTATGTCAGTCCATCTCACGTCAGCGGCTCACAGTTGAGGCAGTCGACCGCCGACCACGAGGGGTGCAGGTGACACACCTGCAAGATCTCGAAATCTTCGGGCTTGCGGGTGAGCTTGACCGCCGCCGCGCCGCGAAGAGCGGCGATCCCTTCCGGTGATGTGGAGTCGGCGCCGTCCGGCACGAGGTCGATGACGTAGCCGTCGAGGCAGACTGCGAGCGGCATGTGGGCGGAGGCGTCTTGGCGGCGAACGCTCGGGCTGGTCACGCTCCCGCCGCCTGGCCCTGGTCGGCCCACGCCAGGATCTCGTCGGCGTGCTCCTCGATTGCGCGCACGATCGCCTTCGCCCGCTCTCGGGCGGCCGGCCAGTCCTCGTCGCTGATGGTCTCGGCCTCGTTGAGGTCGTCCTGGATGCTGTCGCTGGCGCCGCTGGTCACGAGGTCCAGGGCGTAGTCGTTGATGGTCATCGTCTCGTCGGTCATGGTTGTCTCCTTCAGTAGTTCGTGTCGGGGTTCGATGCCTGGAACACGCCCACTGCGGTCTGCAGTGCGCCCTTCGCCGCTTCGTGCTGCTCCATCACACGGTGGATCGGCAGCGTGCCGTCGTAGATCCCGGTGCTCGCCCATTCCTCGGCGGCCCGGTAGACGGGTGTCATGTCCTCGATGAGCGCGGCGGCGCGGATGAGGTCCGGGTCGTGCGGGTTCAGGGCGCGGAGCCGGCGGGGCAGGTCCGGGTCGAGGAACGTGGTCAGCGGCGGGTCGTCGTCGGTCATGCCGCCACCGCCATGCAGTCCCCCACGATCGCCTCGATCGCAGGCCCATCCAGGTCCCGGCGCTCGATGAGCGCGTCGGCGAGCGCAACGATCTGCGGCCAGCACTCCGCGACCATCCAGTCCGCGTCCCGCCAGGCGGCCGGGAGCCTCGCCGGGTCGACGTGCTGCTCCGCGAACCACGATGCGTCGGACTGCCCGCCGAACGCGGCGTCGATGCGCATGGCGTCGTCGAGGAGTCCTTGCCGGTCGACCCAGTGCAGGATCGCGGACTGCCCGGCCCACATGCCGGGTAGCGGATCGACGTCGTCCCGCTGGGTGTGGACGTTGAAGTGGGCGGTCGAGCCGGGCCGACCGGACGACCGCATGGAGATGTTGACGGGCTGGTAGCCGCAGGCCATGTAGACGACGACGTGTCCGGCTTCGTGGATGGCGGCGTCGTAGGTGCTGTCGAACATCGGGTGCGAGCTGACGGTGCCGCCGCTGACGCGCATGCCGGTGGTGACGCAGTCGTCGCAGCGGGTCCGGGTGGGGTCGTCGTGGTTGCCGGGCAGCCAGTTCTCGGGCCAGATGCGGGTGTCGAGGATCGTGGTGCGGTGCTGGTCGCACATGACGTCGATCCAGCGCAAGCGGGTAGGAGTCACGCTTCTTCTCCTTCGATGATGTTCGGGTCGCGCTGGCCGGCGGCTTCCATCGCCGCGTACTTCGCGTACATCTGCGCGCCGTGGACGAGGGCGCGGTCGCCGGGCGAGACGGGGTTGGTGGGGACGTGCAGGCCGCCGAAGACGCTGGGCACGAGGCCGTTGTTGAGGTCGTCGCGAAGTTCAGCGGCGGCGTTGCGGGCTTGGTCGGCCCGCCGCGACGATGTCGACTCCTCGATGCGCGTCCGGGCCTGCGCTGACGGCGGCATCGTTCCGGCGGCCTTCGCGTCGCCGATGCAGGCGGCGCAGTGCGCTGCCGAGAACGACGGGTGCAGTGGGCAGCGAGCCGCGCTGTTCGTCGCGGGTTCGGTCTCCGGTGCGTGGACGGCGCGGTAGTCCTTGATGGATTCGTCGCAGCGCTGTTCGAGGCTGCCGTCTCTGTGGTACGCGATCGACCAGAAAGCCTTGGTCTTGACTTCGCAGCGACGGTGGATGTCCTTGATGAGGTAGTCGCGTTCTGCTCCGTCGTAGCCGAGCTTGCCGACATACAGGCGCGCTTCGGCTCTGTGTTTTGGATCTAGGAAATCCAGGCCATCTCTCTCTCGCTCTTGACCTTCGTCTGGCGTCGAGGGCTCAGCGGCCTGCTCGTCCTCACGCGCGGAGAGAGATGGTTGATTTTCTTCTGGTTCAAATTCTTCTAGTTCAACTTCTTTTAGTTCGGGTGCTGAGTTGAGCACTACCCCTGGTGTTTGGTTGAGCACCACCCTGGTGTTCGTTTGAGCACTACCCCTGGTGCTCGGCTGTGCACTACCCCCCTCGGGGGTGGTGTTCATCTGTGCACTACCCCCGACGCCGGGCAGGAGAAGCAGCTCGTACCGGTTCGACTCGTTGACGTTGCCCTTCCGGCGGTGGTCTCGGTGCACGAGGCCCGCGTCGATCAGCTCGTCGAGGTAGCGGTCCACGGCGCGGGTCTCGGACATGCCCATCCGGTCGGCGAGCTTCCGGCGCGAAGGCCAGACGTAGGCGTCGCCGCGCTTGCGGTTGACGTGGCCGAGGAGTAGCGCGTACAGCCAGGCCGCGTTCTTGCTGATCTTCCGGTCGGCGACGAGGTCGAAAAGGCCCATCGGCACGGCAACGTAGGGGTCGCCGCTGCCGGGCGGCGTGTGCGATCCTGGAGTCAACGTGACGGCCTCTCGTGGGTCATGGCAGCGCCGGGGTCTGGACACCCTGGCGCTGTTCCGTTTCCGGTCACGCCGCGCTGCGGACGAGCCCTCGCTGGATCTCCTGGAGCAGCTGCACCCACTTCACGCCGTTCTCGCCGCGGGGCCGGCGGCTGCCGGTCTCCCAGCGGGAGACGGCCCCCTCGGTCACTCCGATGGCGTCGGCGATGAGCTTCAGCGGCACCTCGGCCTGCTCGCGGATGGCACGTCCGGTGCCGTCTGCGGACCAGGCGGCGGCGACCTTGAGCAGCAGCATCTCCTTGACTGTCATGTCGCAAATCCTGCCAAGTTGGCAAGGTGTTGTCAACTAACACGCCGTACGGGGCGCCTACTTGAGAAGCAAGGCGCGAGCTTCAGCAGCTTGCCCTTGCCTTGCCAAAACGCCTACGGTGCGTCCGTGGCAGATCAGCACCCCCCCGGCGCCGAGGAGACCGTCCGACTCTGGCCCGACGCCGAGCATGGGCCGTACGAGCTGACGATCCGGTGGGGTCGCAAGGCCGGGCGGCCACACCCGGTGGGCATGTCGCTGCTGCTCCGCAACCCCGACGACGAGCGCTGGCTGACGCTGACCACATCGTCGCTGCGAGACCTCAAGCTGCGGGAGATCGCCGACGAGGACCGCGAGCAACTGGAACGCAGGCCGCCGGCCAGGCCATCGCAGGTGGAAGCGCTCGCAGGCATGCGGCCCGCGACCGAGCGGAAGCTGCGGCGCGCCGCGGGCATCTACCAGGCGGCGTGGGAAAAGGGCGAAAACCCGACGCAGGCCGTCGAGTACGAGATGACGCTGTCGTACGCGGCAGCCGCGAACCTTGTGCGGCGGGCGCGGGCGGCCGGGTTCCTGCCCGAGACCGAGAAGGGCAAGCCGGGCGCATAGCACGGCCAGCAGCAAGGAAGGGCGCCCGCCGGTGAGGCTGGGCGCCCTTCTTTATGTCGTGCGGCGGGTCCGTCGTGGGTTGCTGGGTGGCGGGTCGACACCGGCGAGTATGCGGTCGAGCCAGGTGTCGGACCAGGCGTGGTTGATCGTGCGGAGGATCGCGGCCTTTTTCATGCCGCCGGCGTAGGCGTCGCGGGCGTGCTGGGCGAGTTCGGCGGCGTGGCGGTCGAGTTCGGCTTTTGCGCGCTGATACGCCTCGCCTGCTTCCTGTAGCTGGTCGTGGTGCTCGGTCATGCCTCCATCGTGCCACCTTGCCAACTACTTTGCCAACCATCTTGCCAACTGGGTTGGCAATGGCTAACGTAGTCCCCAGCACGACGAAGGCCCCGAGGTGTTAGAGCACCTCGGGGCCGGGAGCGGAAGGCGTTAGAGCGCCAACCGCAGCCAAACGACACCTGCGCATACAGGAGCCGATCAGCAATGAACGACCTTACCGTCACCGCCGGAACCGTGATGGCCGAGCGCACCTACGGCACCCTGACGCTCTCCCTGGTCACCGCGAAGGGCGGCTTCACCGTCGCCGCCCGGTCCGGGATGATCCGCCACGACGAGCTCACCAAGGGCTTCGCCGACAAGAGCGGTGCCCGCGAGTTCTGGGGCCGGGTGGCCTACCTCGCCCTGGCGCAGATGTCCGCCGCGCAGATCGTCGAGAAGATGGCCGCCGACCAGCCCGCCGCGCACACCGCGGCGCCCGCCGAAACCCCGTCCGCCCGGATCGCCGACCTGTACGGCACCCGCCAGGCGCAGGTCCGCCCCACGATGGCCGGCGCGCACCTCGCCGACCTGACCGGCCCGCAGCTGGCCGCGCTCACCGCCCACCGCGACGGCGTCGTCCACCTGCAGCCCGGCATCTCCCGGCCCACGCTGAAGGCCCTCGCCCGCAAGGGTCTCGGTGTGCTGCTGCACGAGGCGGGCATGGGCCGCCGCAAGGTGATCGAGGCGATCCGGCTCAACCAGCGCGGCCTGAACGCGGTCGTGGCGTGAACGCCCGGCACCGCCGGCCGACGCCCTGGCGGGTCATCGCCGCCGCCATAACGGTCCTGGCCGCCGCAGCCGCGCTGAGCGTCGCGCTGTGGCAGATGCCCGTCGACCTGCTCTCCGGCGCCGCGGCGGGTGCTCTCGCGTTCGCCTTGACGGTCGCGGCGATCCTCCTCGCCCGCACCGCCTGATCTTTCCTCTCCCCCTGTGGCTGGCCGGGCGTCTCGTCCGGCACAGGACCCGACGCCCGGCCAGCCCACCCCCGCCTCGCTCGAAGGAGCAGCACCATGCGCACCAACGCCGCCCGTGACCTGGCCGACGACGACACCCGCCCCGCCCGGACCCGCCGCCGCCCCGGCCGGCAGACCGTCCGCCGTGCCGCGATCGCCGACTCCATCGGCGTCCAGCGCGCCCGCACCGCGGGCCTGGCCCGGATCGCCGCCTAAGACCTTCCTCCCCGCTGGCCGGGCACGGCACGCCCCCGTCGACCGTGCCCGGCCAGCCCTCCGAACTCGAAAGCGAGCCCACATGGCCGACATCCGTGTCCTCCTCGACGAGATCAGCGCCCGCACCGCCGCCGCCAACGAAGCCGCATCCGAGCAGCAAACCTCCCGGGCCGCCGCCCGCCGCCGCGCCGAGCGCATCGCCGAGATCACCGCGTACGCCGAGGCCAGCCTGAACGCCCCGACCCGGGTCGGGTTCGTCGCCTACCTGTACGGCGGCGAACACATCACCGGCGTGGTCACCAGCTCGGACAGCGGATCGTTCCGCGTCGCCACAACCGACGGCGAGAAGATCGCCGAGATCGAGTACATCGAGTCCGCCGGCACCTACAACGTCTAGGCGGCTGCGATGACCAACCTGCACCCGACCGTCGCCGGTTTCCTCGCAGAAGCGCAGGAGATCGCCGACGTCGTCAACGCCAAGCTGACCGTGGTCGCCACCACCGACACGAGTGTCGAGTTCGACCTCGGGCCCTACGTGCTCGGCGTCAACCGGATGGAACGCATCGTCGAAGCCGGTACCGCCCGCGGCCTGACCGTGACGATCACCGGCACACAGGCGCCCCGCTGACATCCCCGAGCCCCGGTGGCGGGACTTCCCCGGCCGCCGCCGGGAACCCATCCCCCGCAAAGGAGCACCGCATGACCCTCGCCGACTTCAACTTCTTCCTCGACGGCCCGATCGAGGACTCCGGCTTCCGCACCTACCGGTTCCCGTCCGGCCGCGGCTGCGACCTCCTCCCGACCCCCAACGGCTGGGCGCTGGCCCACGGCGACGGCACCGGCCAGCACGGTATGACCGAGGTCGAGGTCGTCGAGCAGCTGGCCCGGCTCGCCGCCGCACCCGCCCTCGCTGCCTGACCCTGCACAGCGAACCGCCCCACCTCGCCGTCTGGCAGGGTGGGGCGGTTTGCTGTGCAGGATCTCGGAGTGGTCATCCGCCGTCGGTGGCGACCTGCCACTCGTGCCCACCTTCGCACCGGTACGTGCGCACGGCGATCAGCTGGTGCGGGCCGCGGTCGTCCCACGAGCGGACACCGGACACGGGCACATCCCGGCAGCGCGGGCAGTGCTCGCCGTCCTCGACCGCACCGGCCAGGTCGGCGGCGTCCAGATCCGTCGGGGCGCTCACGGCACCCACCTCATCGACTGCGCGACCCGGCTGATGACGTGGAGGACGTGCGCCTCCGTGACCGCTTCAACCAGACCGTCGTCGGGCCGCGGCGAGTCGACGTGCACGCACACCGTCTCCCCGTCCAGCTCGCAGGACACGACGATCCCCTCGACCGCCAAGGCCGCGCACACCTCGGTGACCCGGTCGAGGACTCCGGCGGTCATGACGCCGCCTGCTCGTGGACGTCGTAGTCGACGTGGTTGCCCGCGATCTCGATGACGTCCTCGCGGGAATGGCGGCCTTCCGTGTCGATCCAGCCGTGGGTGACGCACCGTGCCGCGAACCCTTCCCCGTCGTCGGTCATGACGATTTCGACCAGCGGCGTCACACCGTCGTCGGCGGTCAGCCAGGTGCGGCTCACGACTCCTCCACGACGACGAACGGTTGGCCTTCGAGGGCGTTCTCCAAAGCGGCCCGGACGACGAGTTCGGAGTGTTCGGTGTGCACGATGACGACCCGCACGGTGCCGGTCCCGTCGTCGTGCAGGGCCACGTCCACGCCGGCGGTCCGCAGCGCGTGCACGGCGTTGTTCGCTTCGACGGCGTTCACGACGCCACCACCCGCCAGCGCGCCGTAGGCCGGCCGGCGGCCGTGAGCCGGGTCAGGACGCCGCCCTCGCCGAGGACGACGTCACACCGGTCGCTGAGCGCGACCGAGGCGATGTCCGCCTCCGGCATGTCCACGATCCGCGGCGCCTGCCCGGCGACGGTGGTCAGGACCCGGCGGGGCAGGCTTGCAGTACGGGAGCCGGTCACGGCCGCCTCCCGATCTGGCTGGGGTTCTGCGCGCGGTCGGTCGTGACCTGCCGGGCATGGACCTGCCGGGCATGTGCCGCCTCGGGGCTTTGCTGCAGTACCGCGGCGGCGACCCGGATGATCGTGGGGTCACCGGACCGCTGGGCCGCCTGGAAGTCCGCGGCGGCCTGCGAGAAACTACTCATGCTGTTCCCCTCCTTCGTGGGGTGATCGGTAGGTGGGGAGCGGCGTCTGCTTTGGTCGGGAGTCGCCGCTCCCCGCGCGATATCAGTCGTTCGGGTACGCCTCGGCCTTCAGCCGGGTGCCCTCTTCGGTAGCCAGGAACTCGGCTTCCGTGTCGGGCTTGTGCACTGCGGCGTAGGCCGTGAAGGCGTCCGCGAGAGCACGCATCGGTGTGCCTTCCTCGTTGAAGAATTCCGACGGGATGAAGTCCGGGTCAGGCCCCCTGGACTCATTACGCATCGACGGCGGCTCCGGAGGACAGCGGCGGTACGGGAACCTGCTCACTACGCAGCTCCGAGGAACCGGGCCAGTGCCTCGTCCGGGCTGGCGTGCTGCTGCCGCTCCGGGTTACCGATGACCCAATACGACTCGGCGGTGCCGTCGGTCCACCGCTCGACGTGCCCGGTCGGCAGGCCGTCGCGGATGTCCAGGTGCGGCACGGTCACGTTCCAGCCGTTGCCGCCGTCCCATGCGACCCGGGGGTCGTTGTCGTAGGCGGTCTGCGGGGCGGTCACTGCGGGTCCCCGATCAGCGACCGGATCGCCTCGTCAGCCGTGGCGTGCCCAGTTGTACTAAGGCCTAGAAGGTTCGCCGAGTCTTGCTCGGTTCGCCAGACCGCAAAGTCGGGCCAGTAGTAGACGATCACGTAATCCGTGCCGAGCCTGACCTCAAGATTCTGTGGGTTGAGCTGATTCACGCGCGGGTCGTTGTCGTAGGCGCTCACGCCGGCACCCCCAGCTCGATCAGCGCGGACTCGGCCGACGTGAAGCCCGACCCGACCTGCCGGCCGTCGCTGTCGACGACCTCCCAGCGGCCCGGCCAGTCCGCGTGCGGACGGACCGTGTACCGGCCGCCGTCCACGCTGTAGCCGTCCCCGTCCGAGACGACACGGCCGCTGCCGGCGGCGCTCATCGAGCGTGCACCGCCCGCCACTGCTCCCCCGCGCCCGGCCCGCCCAGCGACTCGGCGACCGCGACCTTGTCCTCGACCGGCGCGTCGAGCTCGGCGAGGACCTGCGCGCTGTCGCGGCCCTCACCGGTCGCGGCCTGCGTCACCAGGTCCTCCAACGCGATCTGCGCGTCCGTCAGCTTGATCGTCATGCGCTTCTCCCTGTCTGGCCGGGGCTGTCCCGGTCCCCACGCCCACCCGCGCGATGTCGGGTGAGCACTGGGCACCGGTCAGACCAGCCATCCAGCAGCGAGCGGCACCAGCGACACGATCAGCAGCCCGATCGCGGCCTGGATGAGCCGGTACTTGACCATTCCGAGGCGGGACAGCGACACGACCGCCCGCGGCCCGTCATCCTGGCCGGGCTCCTCGACCTCGGCGGCGCACTCGGCCGGTGTCATCCGCGCCCACCTGACGAACCCGTGATCGCCGCCGAGGTGCGGGAACAGGGCGGCGAGCGCGGCCAGCATCGCCGCCGCCCACATGCCGGCCGCGACCGTCAGCCCCGCCCGGGCTGGGCCTACGGCGCCGGTGCCGGCGAGCGCTTGGGCGGCGATGGCGAGCATCGTCCCGGACGCGGCCGTCAACGCGATCGCTTTCGTGTCCGCCTTGATCAGGGCAGCGTTCACGGCCGTCTTGCACCGCTCCACCCGGTCATGCGCGGCCTCGACGACGGCGGTCACCGGCCCGTCTCCTTGACCGCGGCGACGATCTGCTCGTCCGTGGCGTCCGGGCTAACCAGCGGAAGCTGGCCGGTCTCGACGGCGCGGCGGATCGCCTGCCGGTCACCGAACGGGCGGGTGTTGTCGAGGGTCAGCCCGGCGAGCCGGGTGCGTAGGTCGGTGCTCACCGGGCCACCTCGCCCGTCAGCCGGTCCAGCATCCCGATCACGTACTGGTCGGTGAAGTCGCCGGTATCCAGCAGGACCGGGCCGGAGATCACCGCACCGGACCGGTCCTCGACCGACCCGGACCATGCCCCGTCAGCCCGCTCGTACACGACGGTCGTCTCGGAGGCGTTGGCCTGCACGACCCGATCAGGGCCTTCGACGGTCCAGTAGTCGCTCACCGGGCCGCCTCCTGCTGGAGCGCGGCGCCGAGCGCCCGGAACTCCTCGTCGGTCAGATGCTCCACGTCGGCCGCCCGGTAGACGGTGCCGTGGAAGCTGACCTGGATCAGCTCGCCGGCCTGGAGTGGCTGGCCGTAGCGGTCCGCCGTGATCTCCGGGTGGGCCGGCCGCGGGGCCGTCAGCTCGTCGCGCCAGCTCACCGGGCCACCTCCAGATCGGCCAGGCGGGCACGGCCGGCGTCGGAGATCGTCCACGTGCCCTCGCCGGTCTTCTGAAGCAGATCGCCGAGGTCACGCACGCATTCGCCGGTGATCCACGGGTCGTCGTCGACCCACATCACCCCGCCGCAGTGCCCGCAGTCGTCGTCGGCACTCAAGACGATCGGGGTGGTCGCGGCGAACCGCAGCACCTCGTGCAGGTGCCGGTCGTAGATGGCGCTCACGTTGGGGGGCTGCCAGGTCACGACGCCACCCGCCCCGTCAGCCGGTCCAGCATCCCGATCACGTACTGGTCGGTGAAGTCGCCGGCATCCAACTGGTGGGGGCCGGCGATGGTGCTGCCGTCGCGGCCGGTGACATGCCCGACCCAGGCGCCGGCAACGCGCTCGTAGACAACGCCGGTCGGGAACGTCTTGGCGTGGACCACTCGGTCAGGGCTCTCAACGGTCCAGTCGCTCACCGGCCCGGCTCCTGCCGGACGATGACCGGCTCGTCGCCGGTGGCAGCGTTGAGACGCGACGGGATCGGCATCCCGTCGCCGAGGTAGGTCAGGTCGCAGCGGTTCAGGGCCGGGTCGAATTTCTCGAACTGAGCCCACACGTCGGGGCTGGTCGCGAACGCGAACACCTGCCCGGCGGTCAGGTCGGCGAGGGTCGTCATCGGGCCACCTCCACCCGCTCGACGCGGGTCCGGACCCGGCGCCGGCCGTACGTGGTCGGGATGATCTCGCGGCGGCGGGCCGGCGGGACGCGGCGGGTGAAGCCGTCGGACAGTCGGGTCGGGGTCATCGGCGCGTTCCCCACCGCGAGGTGCGGGTCGACTCCAGCGCGGCGCCGACGGCGCCGGCGGCCGATCGCACCGTGCCGCTCTCCTCCTGATGCCTCCACTCGGCGGCGCCCTTCGCGGTCGCCTGCTTGCTGACCCACTCGGACGCGTCGTTGCGGACGGCGCTGAGCAGTCCCTGGGCTGCCCTGAACGGGCTGCCGCCGGTCTCGGCGGTGGCGGTGAACGTCTCCTGCTTCCCGTCGACCTCGACGGTGATCGTGACGGTGGTCTTCTGCACGGGGTGCCTCCTCAGGCGCGGGTGATGTGGTGGGCGGACGCGGTCGTCGCCGCGTGGGAGCGGGCGGTCGCGGTCGCGGTGATGAATCCGGTGGACGGGTCGCCGGTGAAGCCGTGCGACAGGTCGGCGCGCGGGTCGTCGGTGAGGGCGGCCTGGCCGTCGCTGGTGAGACCGGCGAACCAGTAGAGGGCGTCGTACGCGTCGACCGGGTCCCCGGGCTTGAGCGTGGAGAGGTCCACGGTGGTTCCTTTCTCGGCGTGACCGTCTGGCCCGGCCGCCCCGGTCCTCGCACCATGTCGAGGGCCAGAGCCGCCGGTCAGCGCGGACGTCGCTCGGCGGAATCCCGGCGGGCAACCCGCGCCGGGTCGTGCTGCTCGCGGCGCAGACGCTCGAAGCCCTCATCGCGGGAAGGCTCTTGGGTGGTCTGCTGCTGCGGGCTGGTGGTGGTCACGACGCCACCGCCACATCGGCCAGCCGCGCCCGGCCTCGTGCGGTGATCTGCAGGTGCGCGCCGACGAACGCCACCAGACCTCGGGCCTGAAGGTCGCGGGCGGTGTTCTCGTCCGCGACCAGCCGGCCGCACGCCCAGACGTGCCCGACCTCGACCAGGACCGGCTCGTCGGCGGCGAGCGCGGACAGGACGTCACGTTCGGCGGCGGTCACCTGGCACCGTCCAGGACTGGCGACAGGGTGACGTCGTACGCCCCGTAGGCCGTGCCGGCCGGGTAACCGGCGACGAGAAGCACCTCCGAGATCGCAGCCGTAGCCAGTTCCTGCGACTTGCGGGTGGTGGCGGTGACGACGGAACCGGAGCCGGTCACGAGAACCACGTCCTCGTCCTCTTCGACCTCGACGCCGACCGCATACAGGTAGGTACCAGCAGCAACCTCGGCGGTGGTCACGACCGGCCCCCGCAGTGCGGGCAGCCGGCCACACCCGGCACGCCAGGCCGGTACGGATGCTGCTGGTTGTGCCGCAGCCGGTCCGCGTTCATACGAAGCCGGTCGGCGAGCTGGTCGAGCATGTCCGGGTCGGTGACCAGCAGCCCGCCGATCTCAACCAGGCCGCCCGCGTCCACAATCGTCAGAGACCGACGGCTGCCGTCCCAGGAGCACTCACCGACGAGAAGGGTGGCGCCGCACGCCTCGCAGTAGCCCATGCCGTCCGACAAGTTCAGCGTGCACGCCTGCATGAGAATCAGGTCCGGGTCGGAGTCGAGGTTCCGGCCAGGCGGGAGCGTCCGGGAGTGCTCCTTCAGCTCCGCCGCCGCATACGAGATCTCCCGGACCAGCGGCGAATACGCGGTCAGGGTCGAGTAGCGGGCCGCCTCGGCGGCGATCAGTTCCCGGAGCCCGTCGACGTTCCCGGCGACCGCCAGGTCCATGACGGTGTCGTAGTTCAGGCCGCTCATCGGCGGGCCTGCGCGATCAGGTCGGCGGCGGTCTGCGACGCGGCGGCGAGCTCCAGCAGGCCGGGGAGGGACAGTTCGATGTCACCGCCGAGGATCGAAACGATCGGCTCGGTGGTGTCGACCTGCTCAACTTTGACCTTGAGTTCGTGCCGAGGGTCCGCGCCGTAGATCGTCGCGACGGTGGTGGAGTGGAAACCGTCGCCGTAGTGGTCGTCGCACCACGGCGGGCAACCGGACGTAGCCGCGGGCGCGAGAGCCGGGGCGGTCATCGCGCACCGCCGTTCACGCGGGCGACCCGGTCGAGGACCTCGCGGGCCAGGTCGGCGGGCAGCAGACCCTTGTCGATCGCGGCGAGGTCGGCGAACGCGTCCGCGATCCGCTCGCGGCCCTCGTTCAGCGCGGCACGCCCAGCCGACCACGCCAGGTCGTGAGACGTCTCGTTCGTCGCGGCTGCCTTGCGCAGCAGATCGGCGGCTTCCTCCAGGTAGCGGCTCATCGGGTCGCTCCCGTCAGTGCAGCGATCTGCCGGCCGGAGACGATCAGGAACCGGGCGATGTCGACCTCGTCGGGCCGGATCCGGCCGGAGGCGATCAGGGCGTCGACCTCGGCCTCGACCGTCGGGTCCGGGTCGGGCACGAACGGCGGCGGGACAGCCGCGACAGCGGTGATGCTCATGGAAGCCCTCCAGGGCATACGGGGTCCGCGCGACCACACCGGGCGCGCAGGACACGCGAGGTGAAGGTCAGGAGCGGGCAGTCGCCCAGGCGAGACGGACGGGCAGCGGATCGACCGACTGCGGATCCGACAGGTAGGAGAGGGTCGCCGCGAGCCGGCGGGCGTCGTCCGGGCCGAGCTCGACCGGCTTGTCGGCGCCGGGCAGCGCGACGTGGACGGTCGGGTCCGGGTCGCTGTCGCGCAGGGTCACCCAGACGGTGATTCCGCCGGAATCACTGAGACTGCGCGGGTGGGAGCGGTGCGGCTCGGCCGCGCCGTGACGGATGTGGCACCAGCCGGGGTGCGGCTCGCCGAGCTCGGACAGCGGAACGGCGCTCATGCGGGCACCTCCGCTGCGAACATCTGGGCGAGACCGCGGGCCAGGGCTCGGGCGTCGTCCTCGGCGGGGAAGCTGTCGCCGTGCTCGTCAACGCGGGTGACACCGCGCCAGACGGAGACGTTGAAGACGTTCTGCCGGACCCAGTGGAGACGGATCTCGACGGCGCCGACGCTGTGAGTGATGAGGTCACCTACCGCGCGAAGCTCGCGGCGGATCTTGGTACCTTGCATGCGGGATACCTCTCCTGAGGTGTTTCCAGGGCCTCCGCGGCGGCGAGTTCTTGGTCGGATGAGCCGTCACGGGGGTTTCTATTTGGCAACATAGCTCATGCACTAGAGCATGGACAATGGAGACGCGCAGAGTGCACCAAAAAAGTCGGGAGGCGACCCTCCGAAGGGTGCCTCCCGACTTGCCGTGTGGCCCGCCAGCTACTAGCCGTACGACAGCCACCTACCCTGCACGGACGTTGATTGCCCATACTCGACCACTCCACCGTCGTCGGCACGTGCCCAGTTCCGACGCAACAGCACTGGACTCCCCACGTCGACACCCAGTTCTGCCGCCGCCGCCGCGTCGGCCGCGCCGGCAGCAACCTGTTCCGAACTCGACACCACCGCGACCCCCGTCTGCTCACGGATATAGCCGGGCGTCCCTTGAGGTAGACGCTCCGCCACCAACAACAGCGGGCATGCATCAGCCAATGCCCCGACAAACCAGCTCGTCGAGGTGGATCGCGGCACGTCATCCCGGTATGTGACCCGGTGGCGCCGGATCACTTGAGCACCTACCTCAACGCCCAGCGCCTCGGCGACTTCCGCTGGGGCAGACACGAACTCTGCGGACACGATCCGAGCTCGCTCGTTCTCGGGGTAAATCTTCCCCTGCATTGCCGCTGCCATCCGGTCAGCGGCAGTGTGCTCGTAGGCGTTGGAGACGAACGTGCCCCCGGCCGACCCACGGATCACCTCGACATACCCTTCGACCTTCAAGATTTCGAGGGCTTTGAGAACTGTGCCTTGCGCCACATCCCACTCATCGGTGAGCGCACGCACGGCAGGGATCCGATCCCCGACACGCAGCCGCCCTTCAGTGATCTCGGCCCGGTAGTGGTCGGCGATCTGCCGATACACCGGCCCTGGCCTCTCCGCCTTAGGTGACAAGCGCGACCCCTCTCCTCGGAATGCTCTATGTTATATAACATTGCCGAACAGGGTGATCCAACCGGGATTACCCTCCGTCCCAGAGGCGCAGCGTGGAACTCGTACACAAGGGCAAGGTCAGAGAAGTCTGGCGCGACGGCCCCGACACCATCCTCGTCGCCACCGACGCTGTCAGCGTCTACGACGTCATCCTGCCGACACCCATCCCCGACAAGGGCAAGATCCTCACCCAGTTATCGCTGTGGTGGTTCGACCAACTGGCCGACGTCGCGCCCAACCACGTCATCTCCCCCACCGACGTCCCTGCCGAGTGGGCCGGCCGGGCCGTCCGCTGCCGGACCCTTCAAATGCTCCCCGTCGAATGGATCGCCCGCGGATACCTCGCCGGCCTCGGCCTCCGCGAGTACCAAGCCGGCGGTGCCATCTCCGGGGTTCAGTTACCGCCAGGCCTGCTCGAAGGCTCGAAGCTGCCTGAGCCGATCTTCACGCCGACGACGAAGGCCGACCCTGCGCCGGGCGTCCACGACGAGTTCATCACCTACGACGACGTCGCACAGCAGATCGGTGCCGACACCGCCGAGGAACTCAAGCAAGCAACGCTCAACATCTATCGCCGCGGTGCCGAGATCGCAGCGGCGAAGGGGATCATCATCGCCGACACCAAGCTCGAGTTTGGCCGCGCCGACGACGGCACCCTGGTCCTGGGCGACGAGATCCTAACCTCGGACTCGTCGCGATTCTGGCCCGCCGACGACTGGGAGCCTGGCCGTACCCAGTTCGCGTTCGACAAGCAGTTTGTCCGCGATTGGGCGGCTGGCACGGGCTGGGACAAGACTCCACCCGCGCCCGAGGTACCCGACGAGATCGTCGAGGCGACTCGCAACCGGTACGTCGAGGTGTACGAGCGGCTGACCGGGGAGCGGTGGCGATGATCCCCGACGTCGACAGTGTGACTGAAATCTTCCGGAGGGCGCAGGCCAGCGGCCGGGAGGTCAGCACGTACAACCCGGACGTTCTCGTGCAGGAAGTTGAGGCGCTACTCCGCGAGCGCGGCATCTGCACGCAGCGCGTATCAAGCTCGGCGGCAACGGCCGGAGCGGGAGCGTTGTTGCGAGCACTCGACGTACTGCCGGCTGGCGGCGTCGAGCTGATTGATCGGACCAACGCGCCGGACGAGTACTGAGGCATGGCGAAAAGCTGGCTCCGGCCGGACCGTCGCCCCGCCTGGGGCCAGCTACCGCCGCGGTGCGCCTGACTGTCCAGCAAGTTCCTTGGGAAGAGTTGGAGGCACGAGATGGCCTCACGGTTTCACGACATCGCAAACGACCTTAGAACCCGCATCGCAGCCGAAGAGTGGAAGCCCGGAGAACGCCTCCCCACCTTCGTGCAGCTCGCCGAGCACTATGGCACGACCCAAAACACCATCGGGCGCGCCGTTGACGTCCTCCGGGCTGACGGCTTGGTTGACGCAGTGCAGGGACGAGGGATCACCCTCATGCCGACCGCCAATCCCCAGGACGCGGCCACGGTGAGTTATCTGATCGAAGCGGGCCACCTGAAGAACTCCCCTCGGTCCGGCTGGCTACTCGCCGGCATCCAGCAGCCGGAGTCCGTCGCCGAGCACTCGTACCGGGTCGGGATCATCGCGTTCGTCATCGCCACGTTGGAGGGCGGGAACGCCGACCGAGCCGCCACGCTCGCCCTGTTCCACGACGTACCAGAGACCCGGACGGGCGATGTGCCGACAGCGGGCAAGAAACACGTCACCCTCCAGGACGCCAACGACGTCGCCGCTGTCCAGACCGCCCACCTGTCCACCGAGCTAGCTGCCGCGATCCGTACGGTGATCAGCGAGTTCGAGGCAAAGGAGACGTTGGAGGCGCGGTGCGCGAAGGACGCCGACAAGATCGAGTGCCTGTTGCAAGCCCGCGAGTATCAGGCCCGCGGGAATACCCTTGTGCAGCCGTGGATCGACACGATGCTCGCCGCTGTTAAAACCACCACTGGCCGGCGGCTCGCCGAAGCCGCCGTGCAGGTACCTGTTGACGCGTGGTGGCACGACATCGTCGCTGCCTCGAAAGAGCAACAGCGGTGACCGGCGCCGAGTGGACGAGCGACTCCACGGCCTACCTCACCCCCGGCCAAGGAGATGCCTGGGCGCAACAAGCTCAAGCGGCGTCCCAGGTCGGCACTCAGCGCATCCTCGACGCCGGCACACACCCCGCGCCAGGCGACGTCGCAACAGCACTCGGAGTGGATGCCCATAGCCCGGTCATCCGGCGCCGACGCCTCATCCTGGCCGACGGCCGCCCCGTCGAGTTGGCCACGTCGTACTACCCCACCTCGGTCGCCGACGGCACCGCTCTCGCCTGCGCCGACAAGATCCGAGGCGGTGCCGTCACGCTGCTGGCCGACCTCGGCTACCGGCCGGCCGACATCCGCGAAGACGTCACGGCGCGGCACCCGAACCCTGAAGAAAGCGACATTCTGGGCCTGTCGCCGACGGCAGCGGTGCTCGTTCTCAGCCGTCTCAGCATCAGCGCCGACGGCACCCCGTACGAGTACAGCGTCATGACGATGTCCGACGGTCAACACCTGCTCTACCAGATGCAGGGCCCGACCTAGCAGCAGAAACAAGACGGCCCCGAGCCGGCGTTGGCGCGCCGATCCGGGGCCTTGCCACTCAACATCCACAGCCCGCAAAAGCCGACGAACGAAAAGAGTGACCATGAAGCAGGTTAAGCCTGCCGCTCACGTTTACCCTTCCCAGGGTAGCGACAGCGCACCGGTAGCGCAGCACCACCTCCCGACCCTCGGGAAGGTGGCCGGCTGATGGCGATCTACTTCGGCGTCCGACCCGAGACCGACTACGCCAAGATGCCGAACCAGTGGGCACGCGATCCCAAGCTGTCGCTCAAGGCGAAGGGCCTGCTGATCTACCTCCTCTCGCACCGGGAGGGTTACCGGCTCCCCATGGAGCAGGTCATCGCCGAGGTCGCCGACGGCAAGGCGTCGGTGTACGCATCTGTCCGGGAGCTCATCGAGCGCGGCTACCTCGAACGCCGGCAACGACGTGCGGCGGGTGGGAGGGTTGGCGAGGTCGACTACTACATCATCGACGCGCCTGGTGATACCGCTTCCCAGTCGACCGCATCCAGGAAACCGGTAAGCGGTGACGACCAGGGAAAACCTGACGTTTCCGCAGTTCAAACCGCTTACCGGTTTTCCGCATACGGTTCGACCGCATACGGTAAATCGAACACTAAGAAGACTAAGAACCTAGAAGACCAACCCCTAGAAGATCAGAAAACTACCCCTCCCCCTACCCCCTCACAGCCGGCGGTGGCCACGTCGGCCGCCGCGCCCAACCCGGAGGAGGGGGAGGAAGGTGAATCTTCGAAGGAGCAGAAGCTCGCCGACACCATCCGCGGCATCCGGCCCGCCTGGACCAACCGGAAGATCCGAAAGGCGATCCAGACCGCAGTCGACGACGGACGGCCCTGGCCCCTCATCGTCGCCGCTTTTCCGATCTGCGCCGCCGACACCGCCACCCAGTCGCCCGGCCGGTTCCCGCACGACGGCCCCTGGTGGGCGCAGGCCGAGGAGAAAGCCCGACCGGCCAGCCGCGAGGAACGCATCGCCGTGCACTGCCGGTTCGCGGACACCCAGCCGCCATGCGAGCACGAAGTCGCGGGCGGGAACCTGCCGCTACCGGGCGACGGCTGGCAGCCGTGCTCGATGTGCCGCGATGCCACCCGCAGGGCCACGGCGGTCGCTGAGCCGGCAGCAGCAGTCGAGTCAACCAGCGCTAAGCGCGCCCGGCAGGCCATGGCCGCCGGCGCGGAGGTCCAGGCCGCATACGACCGCGGCGAGATGACCGTCCTCGCGTCGCTGTACGGCAGCGTCCCGCGCACCTCTCGCTCGCCGGCCGACCAGCGTGTCGCCGACAACCAAAGCCTCCTGCTCAAGTACGCCGCCCTCGACGGCGTCGACCCGTACCGCATCTACGACACCGACATCATCGAAGGGGACGTTGCATAGCTGGACGCCAGCACCCGGAACGGATTAGCCAGAACGGACATCGTTTACGGACCGACGGTCAACGTAGGCGAGCCGACCTCGCGGCGCAGCTCTTCATCGGTGAATCTGCATGCGCCCCGCCCGTCCGGCACGCGGGCGGGGCTCGACACCCCTCACCGACAGGAGCCCCACTGGTGCGTAAGCCCGCCCTCATCCTTGCTTCAGCCCTGCTCGCCGCGGCCTGCAGCTCACCCGCCGACGACACTCCGACGGCGACGGAGACCGCTGCGGCGCCCGCCGTGACGACGCCGGCCGCGCAGCCGCAGACCGTGGACGCGGCGAAGGCGGCAGCGCAGGCCGAGTTCGACGCGTACGCGGCCGGTGACTGGCAGGGCACCTGGGATCTGTGGACCGCCGAGGGTAAGGCGGTGATCTCGCGGAACGACTACGCGAAGTACCACGACACCTGCAAGACGATCACGGGGCTGCCGTTCGAGATCACGAACGCGCGGCTCGAAGGCACCGACACCGCGATTGTCACGTACAAGCGGGCGACGTTCTCCGGCAAGGGCGAGATGCGCTACGAGGACGGCGCATGGCGGTGGCAGCCGGACGCCGAGGACATGGCCGGCTACCGCGAAGGCGTCGACAAGATGATCGCCGACGCGAAGGCTGAGGGCGGCTGCACCGGCTGACCTACGCGGCTCCGGTGTCGGTGAGCTCGTCCAGGCGCACCCCGACCCGGGCGAGCATCTGCTCCACCCCGGCCAGGTCGAGCTGGTCGATGGTGTTGTCGTCGTGCAGGATCCGGTACCAGCGGCGGCCGGCCCGGGACACGACCTGCACCTGCCAGCGTCCGTCGGCGGTGCGCATGACGCCCTCCACCACCGGCGCCTCGGGCAGCTGCGGTACCGGTGGCGTCGGGCGCCGGCCGGGCAGGATCGCGGCGGACGGGTCCCGGTCGGGGCGAAGCCCGCGCCACGATGCGTGCCGCAGCCGGCCGTCGCCGGTCAGGGTCCGGTAGACGACCTCACCGACCAGCAGCGGCTGCACCCAGACGGCGCCGCGCGCGTACTCGCGGGGCACGTCCGGCAGACTCGGGGTGGGCTGGCGCAGCGGTTCGAGACGGGCGTGCAACGCGTGTAGGGCGGCGTTGCTGAATCCGGTGCCGACGTGCCCGACGTAGCCGAGCTGGCCGTCCGGGTCGTAAACGCCGAGCAGCAGCGCTCCGATCGTGCCCGCCCGGCGGCCTTGCCCGGTCGTGTGCCCGCAGATGAGCACCTCTTGGGTGTGGGCCAGCGGCGTTTTCGTCCAGGCGGTCGAGCGTCTCCCGGGCAGGTACGGGGAGTCGAGGCGCTTGGCGACGATGCCTTCCAGGCCGGCGATTTCGGCGGCGCGCAGCACGGTGTCCTTCGACGCCGACGTGGTTGCCGGGCACGGACACGGCGCCGCCCGCCAGGCCGAGCCCGTCGAGGAGCTTCCGTCTCTCGGCGTACGGGCGTGCGGTGAGGTCGGCGCCGTCCAGAGCTAGCAGGTCGAACACGTGTAACCTGGCCGGGACCCGATCCAGGAGAGCCCGCGACGGGGCGCGCACGTGCATGCGGTCCTGCAGCAGGTCGAACGACGGCGCCCCGGACACGTCGAGGGCGACGATCTCCCCGTCGAGGACTGCGGCCCGGCCGCCCAGGAGTTGCCCGAGCTCTCCGAACTCGGGCCAGCTGCCAGTGATGTTGCGCCGGTTGCGGGAGTAGATGCGTGGCCCGCGGCTGTCGGTGTAGGCGATGGCGCGGATGCCGTCCCATTTCATCTCGTATGCCCAGCCGCTGCCTTCGGGCACCATCGCGCCGGCGGCGAGCATCGGAGAGATCGGCTCGGGCAACATCATCACCGGGTACCCCCGCCACCCGCGAAGATCACGAACCACATTCGTGTAGTTCTCCAAGACGGCGTCTCCGCCGTTATCGCAGGTCGGTGAGGTGCCGACCTTGTCGAGCACCTGCGGACGGGGTCGCACGACGAGACATAGTCGACTATGTTGCCGTTGTCTCGCCTTCCCGCCTCCGGAGCGTGTCCATGCCTTTGCTGCTCGTCGAGCGGCTGCCGGTCGTACCCCGCGCCGGTCATCGCCGCTACCCTGGGAACATGACGACACCCGCTGAGCACGAGCCGCAGCCGGGCCAAGAAGACCTGGCCGCAGCCGTCGGCCACGACGTCACCCCGGAACGGCGCGCCAAAGCCCGCGCCTGGGCACGCGAGGTACTCGCCCACCGGCCCGACCCGGACGACACTGCGGCGACACGCGCCGCCCTCGGCCTGCCGCCCCGTCACGCTGCATGAGCGACCCGGAGATCCGGCTCATCCTCGACACATCCGCGATCGTCGCCTACGCCCGAGACTCCGTCGACGTAGGTGAAGTCCTCGGCGAGATCGCCGCCGAAGGCGCCACAGCCGGCCTGCCGGTCCTGTGCCTCGCCGAAGCCCGCCGCCACGTCGCCGACCCGGCACTGATCGAACTGCTCGCCAGCCACACCGCCACGGTGATCCTCGCCCCGGAGCCCGAAGCGTGGCGGGCTCTGGCTGCACTGAGCGGAATCGTGGGCCGCCTGGACGCGGCGACAGCCCTCATTGACGCGCTCGACTACGACGTCGAGATTCTCACCGCGCAGCCTGGCCTGTACGCGGGAAAGCCAGGGCGGAAGCGCACGATCGAGATCCCCGAGGACTGACAAGCGTGCCCTCGCTCGGCATGAGTCGCGAAATCGGGCACTGCTGATCGTGTAATCGCGCCCCTACCGTGGGTGGTTGACGCTGGTCTATCCCTTGCGGAGGAAACCATGATCGCGGTCCTGGTGCAAAAACCCGAACGAGCGTGTGACCAGATCGCGCCGGACGACCCCTCCCGATCACGCCAACCAGCCGACTACGGTCGCCCGATGACCGCTTCCGTCCACGACGTAGCCGCGGCCATCTACCGACGGCTACCCGGCCTCCCGCCGGACAACCTGCACAAACTCCTCTACTACTGCCAGGGTCACTCCCTCGCCCTCGCGGGCCAGCCCATGTTCAGCAACAAGGTCATCGCCGCCCACGACGGCCCACGCATCGAAGGGTTCACCGAACCGGAACCCGAGCCCAAGCGCATTGAACGCGTCTACGCGAACACCGTCCTTTACGTCGTCGGCCGCTACGGCAACCTCACCCTTCAAGACCTCACCCGGCTCACCCAAGGCGAAACGCCTTGGCAAGCAACTGCCGCCGGAGAAGAGATCACCCACGAGGCCCTTCGCGCGTTCTTCACCACCGCCGGCGCACCCGCAGGCATGGAAGACCCCCGCCACAAGGACCCCGCGATCCGCAGACAACTACGCGAACACCTGGAGCAGAGCCGCGCAGCCGAGGCTGCCCGCCATGCCGGGTAGGGGATGGAAACTCGTCGACTTCGACGAGAAGTTCAACCACTGGGCGTCAATCACCAAAGCCGACGACGAGACCAAGCAGTACGTCCGCGACTGGATCGACGGCCTCACCAGCAACCACCAGCCGCCCGAGATACTCCCACCCATGCCGGGCCAGACGTACCTGGCCGATCCGGAAGACCCAGATGACACGGGCCAGTTCGAGGACTGCTTCAACGGTTTCATTCGCGGACTCCCAGATTCGACAGCCGTGAAGATCGGCTACGAGATAGATCTGTACGACGACACGATCACCTGCTTGTACCTGTTCGAACCTCGTTGAGCTGAGGCGTCCGATGGGCGTCGGCAAGTACCGTCGATCGGATGACCGATCGGGTGCCTCAGCCAGCCATCGTGTTCATCTCACAGCTCGGCACCGACGGCGCCACGTGGCAGCCCGTCATTGACCGGCTCAGCTGCGGCGCGCCGGCGGTCACCTACGACCGGCCCGGCATCGGCTCGTGCCCGCCCCGGCCAGCACCGAACCCGGCCATCCCGTACTCGGTGTTCGCCGACGAACTCGCCGCGCATCTCGAGGCCCGCGGCGTCACCGAGCCCGCGGTCATGGTCGGGCACTCGGTCGGCAGCCTCATCGCCCGGGTCTTCGCCGACCGGCACCCGCACCGGATCGCCGGCATAGTCCACGTTGACGGCTCGATCCCCCGCTTCCACCTGCTCCCCGGCGCCGACACGAAACCCGTCTCGGACGGCGGCACCGAGATCGACACGATCGCCGGCGAAGTCGAGGTCCTCCGCGTCAAGGTGCCGCGAGTCCCGGCGGTGGTCGTGACGCGCACGCCCGGCTGGTACGACGACCAGCTACCCCACCCAGCGATCGACAACCTGTGGCACATCCATCAGCAGCTGCTCGCCGACGACTGGAGCGCACCGCTCGTCGTCGCCGACAACGCCAGCCACCAGGTGCCGGCCGAAGCCCCCGGCCTGGTCGCGCACGCCGTTGATGCCGTTATGGCCGCCGCGCGTAGCGACGCCCTGGTCAAGTGGGACCACAATGGGCTCAGCATCGCCGGCGGCAGAAGGGCAAAACCGTGAAGATTCACTACATCGACGACCCGGGCTACCGGACTGCCGTCGCCGAGGTCGATTCCGACGCCGTACCCACAGTCGGGCAGTTCGTGAAGGTCGACGGGAAGCGCCGGCGCGTCGAGGACGTCGAATTCGAACTCGAGTTCGTGCGAGGCCGGCAAGCTACTCAGTCCGCTACGGTGCTGCTCTCCCGTTGACAGCTGCACATGCCAACCGCCCCGGTCCGTTACGGACCGGGGCGGTTGATTTGAAAGTCCGCTACTGCGGCAGCTCGATGCGGTAGTCGAGGACGACCCGGTCGGCGGGGATGACGATGTCGACCGCGGCCTCGACAGGCCGATCGCCGGCCAGCATCCGCCGGGAAATCGACTGGACGGGGTCGGAGCCGGGGATCGTGAGGGTCCGGATCTCGTCCGCGGTCGGACGGCGCCCGTGCACCGACTCCTCCACCGCTGTCACCCGGACACCGAGCGCGGCGAGCTGCTCGATCGTCCATGTCTCCCACGGCTCATGCGCCGGATCGGCCAGCGGTGTGCCGTCCACGAGGGCGGCGGGCAGATACGAGGTCGACAGCTGTTGCGGGGCCATGTTCAGGCGGTAGACGAGGCTTCGGCGCAGGACGGCCGTGCCGGCGTCGACCTGCAGCATGTCGGCGACCGCACCGTCGGCTTCGACGAGGTCGAACTCGCGGTCGATGGTGGCGCCAGCGACGGCGGCTTGGCGTCCGGGCAGATAGCGGTCCATGGTGAGGCGCCGTTTCGGCAGGGTCGCGCGCACAAAGGAGCCTGACCCGTGGCGGGTTTCGACGCGTCCTTCGTCGCGGAGAACTTGGACGGCGCGGCGCACGGTGATCCGGGAGACGCCGAACTGGGCTTCAAGCGCGGGTTCGGTGGGGAGCGGCATTCCGGGCATGAGCTGACCCGCGTCGATCTGTGCCCGTAGGCCTTGCGCGACTTGCTGGTACGCGGCCTCCTGGCCCCGCCTTCTTGGCATGGCGATCACCGTACCGTCCCACCTCCTTCGCGTTGTAGCGGACTTCGTGGCGTCACTCTAGCGCAGTTTCATGATGATGACACGGCTCAAGTCATCATGTAGTGTCTGGGGCATCCCACCGCGACGACCCCGAGGAGTGCCGGTGAACCTGCTCGCCCCCGACAACGGCGCCCAGCCGACCCCGGCACCCGTCACGGTGCCGGGGCCCGACGGCGTGTCCTGGTGGCAGCAGATCGCAGAAGGCGCGCTCACGTTCGCGGCCGGCCACTGGACCGTCATCGCCGGTATCGCCCTCGCCGCGATCGGCGCCCTGCTCATCCGCCGGGCCATGACCCGCACCAACCGCCCCGACCGCGTCCTGCGCCGCGTCGTCGGTCTCGGCATCCTCGCGTTCTCCGCCGAAGGCATGTGGGAAGTCGCCCGCCAAGACCTCGGTTTCCCCATCGGCCTCGCTCTCGCCGTGTTCGCCATCGGTGACGCCGCGATCCTCATCTCCTCCATCGCCGCCGAACTCTCACCCAACGGCTCCGTCGAACAGCGCCGCCACGTCCGCGCCGTCTGGGTCATCGCGATCGGGATGGGCACCGTCGTCGCGTTCTCCGCCGACTCCCCCGTCGAGATCCCGCTCCGGTTCGGCCTGCCGCTGCTGGCCGCGTTCATGTGGAAACTCGGCCTCAAGCGCATCGGCGAAGACGGCACCGTCGAGCAGGACAAGGACGCCCTCACCTGGATGGTCGTCCCGTGGCTGCGCCGGCAGGTCATCAACTGGGGCCTGGCGCTGCCCGGTGAGAAAGACCGGAACGCCGTCGATCGCGAGCAGCAGGTCCGGAAGATCCGCGACATCCGTTTCCAGCTGCACCGCGCCACCGAAACCGGCGACGACAAGAAAGCCCAGAAGCTCCGCGCCAGGCTGCACCTACTCGCCCTCGCCGCCGACGCGAAAATCCTCGACGAGGCCCGCGCCGACGTACAGCGGGCGATCATCGCGGAGGCGTCGACCCGGCCCCTGCTTCCGGAAGAGGTCGACGCGGTTTCCGCCGCCGAGGCCCGCCGCGACGAGGCGGAAACGACCGCCGCGCTGGCCCGCGCCGAGGCGGAAACCGCGACCCGGAAACTCGCCGCGCAGCAGGAAACGCTGGCCCGGCTGGAGCAGGAAACGGTCCGGCTTTCCCAGACGGTTTCCGCCTGGACTTCGGAGGCGGAAACGTACCGGGTGCGAGCCGAAGCCGCCGAGAACGCCGCCGGAAACCTGCGGGTCGAGATCGGTGTCCTGCGCCAGGAACTCGACAACGCCCGAAACGATCGGCAGCCTGCGGAAACGGCGGCACGCCGACCGGAAAGGCGGCAGCCGGAAACCCGCGGTCGCAGGCCGGAAGCCGGACCGAACGCGACCCCCGCTCTTCCCGCCGGTTTCCGGGTCCCGGACGTCGCCTCGGTCGCTCCGGACACGGCGAAGCGCTGCGCGGCTTTCCTGCACGCCTATCCCGGAAAGAGCCTCGCCGAGCTGTCTCAGCTTTCCGGGGTTTCCGACAAGACCATCGGCAAGGTCCGGGCCGCTCTTTCCGCCCAGACGACCCTGCCTGTTTCCGACCCGAAGCCCGCAGCGGTTTCCGGAACCAACGGGCACCGCTTTCCCGAGACCGAGGAGGTCTAGCCCATGACCGATCTGCTGCCCGCCGTCCGCACCCGCTCCGACGTGGTCGCGTTCGTCGAGACCCCGACTCCCCCGCCGAGCCCGCTGCCGGCGCCGCCGAAGGCCCTCGACCGGGCGGCGCTCGCCGCCGGCGGTACCGCGTTTTCGCTGTTCATGGCCACCGGGGTCGCCGCGGACACCGGCATCGACGTCGCCGTCCCGCCGCTCGCGACCGCCACCGCGGTCGCGGTCCTGGCCATGGGAGTGCTGAAGGCGACCGCGGACCGGCGCCGGAGCGTCCGGTGAAGACCGTCGCGTACCGCCGGCCGCAGCGGATCAAGCAGTTGCGGATCAACCGCTACCTGCTCCTGATCACGATCCTCGGCCTGGCCGGCTGGCTCGCCTCGCACCTCTGACCTGCACAAACATCGGAAAACGGAGATCGCCTGAATGCCGCAGACCCGCCGCGCCCGCTCAGCCGACCGCCGGCTGGCTCTCTACCGCGACCGCCTCGCCAAGCTCAAGAGCATCGGCGACCGCATGTACATCGCGGCGGACTGGGTCCGGTCCGAGATCCGTAAACAGCCCGACCCGGAAGCCGCCCTCGCCCAGCTCATCACTCTCGCCGAAACCCTGAACGAAAGGAGCCGCGACCATGACCGTGCGTGACATGGCATATGGCATGGCAGTGCCCGATGGCAGTCCATATGGCAGTGCCGACAGCCCGTGGGCGCGCGGCGGGCGCGCGAGGACCATGGTAGCAGCCCATAACGCTGCGTGCCTGCGTGGCGGTGCCTCGTGAGCGCCGCGGAGGCCACCGCGGGCGGGCCGCGCCGGGTCTTCAGCCCTCTCGCGCCCGGCAATGCGGGGGCGGCACGTAAGCCGTCTCCGCACCCGCGTACCGCCGAGGCGCCCCCGCAGCTGCGCGTCGTCCCCCCGGTCACCGAGCCGACGCCCGCCGCCGAGACGCCGGCGGCCGAGCCGAAGGTCCGCCGCATCGACTGGGCCGCCGCCGCCCGCAGTACCGCCAGCCGCGGCCAGGTCCTCTACCGCGACCTCGTCGGCGCCTGGGTGTGGCGCGACGTACCCCCCGCGCTGCGCGACATCTGGGCCAAGGCCGGGCAGCCGCCCGTCCAGCACCCGCTCCTCGCCGCCGGCTGGCGCGCCTGGATGTACGCCGTCGCCCTGCCGTGGACCGCGATCGGCTACACCGCCGTCTGGCTGCACCAGCACCCCGCCCGCGGCATCCCCACCGACCTCGCCGCCGGCGCGGCCGTCGTCATCACGGTGTGGGGGTGACCGGCATGCACCTCGCACTGCTCGGCGCGCTGGCCATCCTCGGCGTCGTCGCGCACGGCTGCTGGAAGCGCGGCAACGCCCGCACGTTGAAGGCCAGCCCCGACCGACCGTTTGCGCCGACCCGCGTCTGGCCGTACGTCGGCGGCCTCGCCGAAAGCACCGCCGGGCTGATCCTCGGCTTCTTCGTCATCTACCACGGCTTTGGCCTCGCCGGAGAGATCGCCGTGACCGGCGCCACCCACCTCATCGACCACATCGGCTTCACCAGCCGCTAGCGCTCTCGGAAGGAGCACCCATGGACAGCTTCGGAATCGGCGAGCGCTTCGGCACCTTCGCCATCGCCGCCGCGATCTTCTTCGTCGCCTACATCGCGTTCAAGTCCAGCCGCCGCGGCGTCAAGCAGTTCGGCATGATCTGCTCGTTCATCGCCGGGCTGGCGTTCCTCGTCACGTTCGTCGGCGCGTGGATCACCGAGCAGGACTGGCTCGCCGGCCTGGCCGTCGCCGGCCTCATCGCGGTCGCCGGCACGATCGGCATCGACTGGGTCGCGAACAAGAAGATCGAGAAGCCGACGTTCTTCGCCCTGTTCGCCCTGCCGTTCTTCCTCGTCCTCGGTGTCGCGAACATCGACGCGGCCGGCGACCAGATCGGCAAGGGCGGCAAGCAGGTCCAGCAGGAGCTGCAGAAGGTCGACGACGGCGGCAACAAGGCTGAGGGCAAGTAGCCGTGGACCCGTTCACCTTCTGTCTCCTGCTGGCCGCCGTGGTCATGAAGATGACCGGCGACCTGGCCGTCAACCGGCAGCGGGTCAAGGACGGCAAGGATCCCGTCGGTCTCGCCATGTTCAACCGCGCACTGGAAAGGCGTGGGGGCAAGCCGCGCAAGGGCGGCTCCACCACACCGAAACGGCCCGGGATGCGCGGCTACCTCAAAGAGCGGTGGCTCGACGCGTGGGACGACGCGATCGCCCAGCACAAGGAGCACCGCGCCCAGCAGCAGAAGGACCGCATCCGCGAACGCGAGACCGGCGTGACGGCCCCGAAACGGCCGTCGCTGTGGCAGCGGCTGCAGGGCTGGCGGCGCACCCCCGCCGACCAGGTGTACGTGCCGGACCCCGGACCGTCCGGGCCGACCTGCGAGTGGTGCTCGAAGCTGACCCCCGCCGACCAGCTGGACACCGTCCACCGGTACGGCACTGCTTGGCAGATGTGCCCCACCTGCCAAGCGGCCGACCCCGCCGACCCCGCCGACGATGACGACGACCCCGACCAGGACACCAACCCCGACGACGACCCGGACGACACCGTCCACGATCCGCAGCCCGCCGGGGACCCGCACATCTGCCCGACCGTCTGCCCCCACTGCGGCGGCGCCGGCTCCTGCGACGAGGTCCCCGGCGGACCGATCAACGGCCAGGTCAGGCACGTCTTCTGGCACCACACCACCGGCGCCCGCTGCAACACCGATCCCGAGCCCGTCAACTGCGGGGTCTGCCCCTTCCAAGTCGACCCGCTCCCCCAGTTCTGGGACGCCCAGCACGGCTACTACCGGCACCCGGCATGCGTCACCCCCGACGAGAACCACCCGGAGCCGCGCCAGGCCGGCACCCGCTGCGACATCTGCGACCTGCCGATCAACGGCCGGTGGGTCCGCGGCCACATCCACAACCGGCCCATCGACAAAGCTCACCCCCACTGCGTGCTCGGTGACGCCGACACGTGCACCGTCTGCCGGCAACCGCTCAACGGCAACGTCGACATCACCACAGCAGGACCGCGGCACAGCGCCTGCCGCGAACCGTTGGCCGACAGCGGAGGTAGGCACCGCGCCACCGACGGGTCGGCCAGCTCCGCCACCGGTGACGTCACCGACGTCAACTCGTGCGACGCCGAATGCGCCGCGCTCCTCAACGACCTCGCCCGCATCGACGCCGCTACCGACACCATCGACACCGCCGTCCGGAACGCCGCGGCAGCCGCCGAACACATGGCCGCGTTCCTCACCTCGAAGAACGTCCCCCAGGTCGCCGGCCTCGACACCGTCGTCGACGTCCTCGGCCCTGAGGAGATCCGGCAGCTCATCGACACGATCGCCGCCGCCCGCGACGGCGTCCGCATCACCCAAGAAGGGCTCGTCCCGCTCCGCGAAGCCGAGCAGAAACTCGCCGGCGCGGACGGCTCCGCACTCAACGGCCGCTAACCGCCCAAGGAGGCACCCATGGCGTCAGTCGCCGAGATCAGAACCATGAAGGACCGGCACAGGCCGCCCTGTCCCCGCTGCACCCGGCCGATGCCCGACGCGTCCGACCACATCACGACGCCGTCGATCCCGACCAACAACCCGCACGTGCACCACCTCGTCTACGCGTGCTGCGGCCAGCAGAAGACCATCGCCGTCCGCGTCGACGGCCCGACCGCCGGGCAGGTCGACGACCCGTTCGCCCACCTCAGGAACACACCCACCGACGGAGGACCCATGACCGGCAACACCACCTCGAGCGCCGGCGGCGCCGCAACCGGCGACGTCCACGACGTCGAGACCTGCGACGCGCAGCTCGACGCCCTCCACGACGACCTCACCTCCATCGACACCGCCCTCGACGTCATCGACAACTCGATCCGCGACGCCGGCGCCGCCACCGAACGGATCGAGGCGTGGCTGCGATCCAAGAACGTCGACGACACAACCGTCGGCGGCATGTCGCAGGCCCTGGAGATGCTCTCCCCCGAGCGGATCAAGTCGCTGATCGACGCGATCGCCGCCGCGAAGGCCGGCGTGCAGACGACGAAGGACGGCCTGCAGCCGCTGCGGGAGGCCGCCGGGATGCTGCAGGGCGCCGACGGTTCCGTCCTCAACGGCCGCTGATCTCCCGGGCCGTTGCCGTGGCGCCCAGCCACCTGCTGTCTGGGCGCTCGCGGGATCAGCCCGAACATCCCCGCCACGAAGGAGACCGCCTTATGTTCACCACCGAGTCCCGTCCGGCGCCGCTGCCGCCGCGCGCGGGAGACCAGCAGCCGGGCGAGGCTCGGACCCGTAAGCCGCACGCGCTTGAGTCTCGCTACCCCGACGGTGAGCTGAAGCTGCCGCAGGGCGCGATGACGTTCCAGTGGCACTACGAAGGGCCTGACGGCCGGTCCGTCAAGGCGAAGGGCGGCGACCCGGTCCCGGTCAACGAGGCCGGGCAGCGCACCCACGTCGAGATGGTCTGCGACCAGTGCCCCGGCTGGGGCATGTGGAAGTCGGTCAAGGCGAAAGCCGACCCGATGTGCACCGTGCACCGCACCCCGCTGCGGCCGGCCGACGCCCGTAAGCCGGTCGGGCAGCCGATCCCGTGGGTGCAGATCTGGGATTCGCAGCGGGACCGGTTCAAGGCGTTCGTGCTGCCGACCACCGCCGTCGCGATCGCCGGTGTCGTCGCCGACCAGGCCGATCTGCCGTGGTGGGGCGAGATGGGCCAGTTCACCGCCGCCGGCGCCGTCGTCTGGGGCTCCTGGTTCACCGCGAAAATGTGGCTGGCCCGCCGCGAGCAGCAGCGCGGCAACCTCGACGCCGACGACGCGACCACCGGCAAACGCCGCCGCACCCTGCTCGCCAAGCGGGCCCGGCTCGCCGGCTACTGCGGCCTGGCCGCCGCCCTGTGGGTCGAGATCGCCGACGTCATCGGCATCGACGTCACCGAACCGTCCGGGATCGCGCTCGTCGGCGGGCTCGTCGCCGCCGGTATCGCAGGCTCCCGGCCGTACCTGAAGTACGTCGACGACGCCCGCAAGGCGCGACCGGTCGTCGAAGAGCCGGACGAGGAGCCGGTCGACGACACCCCGCCGCCCACCGACCATGACCTGCTCGTCGCCTACGTCACCGAACGGTGGCAGCGGCTCGCCGCCCCGAACAAGCGGCTCGCCGGCACCAGCCTCGAAGCGATCTCGGCGACCGCTGGTGACGGCTGGTCCGCGGTCGTAGTCGCCGACGAGCAGTCCGACCTCGACCCCGAGAAGTACAGCTCCGACGCCACCATCCGCATGATCGCCCGCGCCTACCGAGTCGGCACCAACATGGTGTCCATCACCGCTGACCCGCATGACGCGAACCGCGCCCTGGTCCTCGTGCAACGCAACAGCCCCCTGTCCAACGTGCGACGCTGGGACGGCACCGGCATCGACCCCGCGACCGGCCGGGCCGAAACCATGACCGCCGACGACGGCACCCGCGCCATACACCCGTTCTGGCGTCCCGGCTGGGGCCCGCCGATGGAACTCATCGCCGGCGCAACCGGTGGCGGGAAATCCGAGTACCTGAACCTGCTCGTCGCGATGGAACGCAAGTCAGGGGTGTGCATCTCCTGGGTATGCGACCCGCAGATGGGACAGACCCTCGGCGATCTGCGTGACGGTGTCGACTGGTTCGCGCCGACCACCGAGGAACTCCTGCTGATGCTGAAGACCGCGGTCGCGGTCATGCTCTGCCGGAACCTGCTCACCACCCGGCTACGGCGCACCGAAACCCGCCCGGACGGCCGAGTCGTGCAGCGGCGCGTCTCCTACGTCGAGGTGTCCCCGGAACGCCCCCTGCTGACGATCACCGTCGATGAGGCGCACATCCCGATGAGCGACCCGGACCACGGCCGGGAGATCGTCAAGCTGATGTCGCTCCTCGCGAAGTCCGGCCGGAAATCGAACATCAAGCTGCGGCTGCTGACCCAGTCGCCGCTGCTTGAGGAGCTGAAGTCGTCCGTCCTGCGTTCGCAGCTGTCGTCCGGCGTCGTGGTGGTGTTCCGTACCGCGGACAAGCTCACCGGCGCCGCCGCTTGGCCGGGGAAGATGCCCGCCGACCCGGCGACGCTGCCCGCCGAGTGGCCGGACGGGTCCACGGCGGCCGGCGTCTGCTACATGTCGAACGCCAAGCCGATGCGGCTGCGCGCCGACTACGCGGGCGACATCTACGACGTCATCACCGAAGGTGAGACCCTCGGGCTGGAGGGTGACGCGGTCGGCACCGCCGGTCCGATCTACGCCGACCGGCACAAGCGCCTCGCCGCGTTCGACAGCATGGACCCGGCCGAGCTCCTCGGCGGCGGTATCCCGGCTGGTCTCCTGGGCGGTTTGGGGTCGTCGGCGGAGAACCCGTCCGCCGGGGACGGGAAGGTCGGTGGCCGGGAGGCGATCCTGCGGGTTCTGTCGGAGCGGTGGCTCGAAGGCGACCGTGACCCGGTCCCGTTCGGGGCCATTGCGAAGGCGGTCGCGAGCGTGGTCAAGACGCGGGCGTGCACGAACGCGTTGAACAGCCTGGCCGGCGAGCAGATCGTCGAGAACGTCAACGGCGCGTACCGGCTCACCGAGTCCGGCGCCGAGCAGCTCGACTTGGCCGACGAGCGCGAAGAGGCCTACGCCTGATGATGGCCAAGGGGCACATCGTGTCGTCGGCGTCGGCGTGGCTGATCGGCTGCGCTGCCGTCGACCTGGCGCATCCGCTGCACGCCGGACCGGTCGTGGCGGGGGCGGTCATCGCGTCCGGGTTCGCTCTGGTGCCCGACATCGACCACCCGGGCTCAACGGTGTCGCGGACGCTCGGCCCGCTCACCCGCAGCATCGCGGGCTTGGTCGAGTCGGGTTCGTCGGCGGTCCGGCGCCGGTCGTGTCGCTGCTGCACCACGGACACCAGCGGCGGGCACCGCACCCTGACGCACACGGCGGCCGGCGCGGTAGCGACCGGCCTGCTCGTGACGGGGCTGGTGTTGTGGCTCGGTCCGGTCGTGACCGCGGTCATGGTTGGTTTCTCCGCCTGGCTGGCCGCGCACACCGCGCTGCCTGCCCGTGTCCGGGCCGAGCTCGGCGACGTGCTGCTACCCGGGAAGTTCCGGCGGCTTGGCCGCGGCGCGCACCGGTTCGCGGCGGCGATCGGCGCACTGATGCTGGGCGGGATGTTCGCGGTCGCGGCGCTGGCCGGCTTGGACGGGCTCGGTGGCTGGTGGATCGGGCTCGCGGTCGGATTCGGGCTCCTCGCCCACATCGGCGGCGACGCGATGACGCACTGGGGAGTGCCGCTGTGCTGGCCGCTGCCGATCCGCGGCTGCCGGTGGCGGTGCGTAGGCACACCGCGGTGGATGCGGTTCCGGGCCGGCTCGCGGATCGAGCGGTGGCTGGTGACGCCGCTGTTCGCGGTGGCCGCGCTCGGGTCGGTGTGGTTGCTCGCTACGTGACGGTCCCGGTGGTGCCCGACCGTGTGCGGGCGCAAGCCGAGACCGCCACCGTGGCGGCAGCAACCGGAAGGAGATCCGCATGGCAGTCGATCAGGCAGTAAAACTCGACCAGACCAGCCACCTCGTCACCCAGCTCCTCGCTTACACGCCCGAGCAGGTACAGCAGGTCCGGGACGCGTACGACGCCCTCGACGACGACACCGCGCAGAACATCGAGGACGCCGGCATCCTGATCGAGGAGGCGCTCGACGACGTCCGGCACCCGGCGCTGCAGCTGACGTGCGGGAGCGTCGACACCGACCTGCGCCCGCGGATCGAGCAGGTCATCGACCTGTTCGCCACACCGTGCCCGGACGGGTTCGGCCGGTGGACGTACGGAGTGGAGGAAGCGATCAACGCCGTCGCGGCCCGCGAGCTCGGTGTCGTCGACCCCGCGGACTTCGAGACGGCGACCGGCTGGTGGGTGGCGACCGGACTTCCGCTGCTCGGGCAGGCGTGACACCGATGGCCGGCCACGGGCAGATGACCGCCGCCCAGCAGGACCTGCTCCGCCGGGTCGAGGACGCCGGCGGCGACGGGGACGGGTGGGCGCTGGAGCAGGTGCTCGCCCAGCTCGACGCCGAAGAGGGCGACAAAGCCGTGGTGGCAGGATATTTCGGGCTTCGGCCCGCCGACTTGGAGGAGGTGGCATGACCAGCGCCGAGAACGCCGCGCCGCCGACCGACCTGGGCGCCGAGACCGACTGATGCCGGACGGCATGAAGCAGCCCGCCCCACGCTCGGGGCGGGCTTTGCTGTGTCCGGGCCGCTAACGTGGGTGGATGTCCCGTGACTCTGACGACGCGAAACGTACCGCCGAGCGAGTAGCCGGCGAGCAGAACATCTCCCCCGCCGTGAAGGTCGCCGCCGCGCAGGTGAAGGCGACCGCTGCGCTGGTCGACGCCGTGGAGGCGCTGACGAAGATGGTCGAGAAGCAGGGCGACCTGATCGGTAGCCACGTCCAGCATGCAGCGCACAACCTGAAGCACTGACCCCTCACCGGCCGTCGGATGATCGGCCCACACCCACCTAGACGATCAACCATCATCGCTGTGTCGCTGCCCGACTGGACTGCCCGAGCGTGCCAGTCTCGACCAGGTGGGGTGCGGCGGCCTCCCCCCGTTGGCCACGCCGCACCCCACCCCCAACCCCTTGGCGGAAGGCGGCGACATGACGAACACCGAGCCCGGCTGGTGCGACCCCGAACAGTGCACCGCCCACGAACGAATCCCCGACCGGCCCTCCACGTACTTCGCGCACCGCTCCCGGCCGCGGCTCGTCGGCCCCGGCGATTCCGAAGTCGCGGTCCAGCTCGTCCAACCCGCAGGCGACGACCGGCCCCGGCTCGCCGTCGGGGTCAAATCAGGTCCCTCCGGCGGTCTCAGTGTTCGGCTCGTGCTCGACGACGCCGTACGGCTCGGAGACTTCATCGCCGACCTGACCAGGGCCGGCAGTGGACGCTGACGCGATCGAAGCGCAGCTCGCCGCGCACCGCACCACCGGCCGGGTGTGTGTCACCTGCGGGCCCGTCGCCGGGAAACGGTGCCGCAGGTGGGCCGACGCGCACGCGTGGAAAGTCACCGCGCATCTGACCGCACCGCTCCCCCCGCCCGAACCTGGACACGACGATGCGCCCCGCCCCCAGCCGGAAGGCCAGGAGCAGGGCGACGACGTACTGGGTAACGAACCCGGCAGCTGACTACTCCAGCGGCGCCGGCCGCGGATCGCGGACCGGGCCGCTGAGCAGCGCCGCCTGCTGCAGGTCCGAGCCGCGCAGCAGGCCGAAGTAGAACGCGACCGCGATCCCGAAGTTCACCACCACCGCATATCCGGCCTCGGCCGGGTTGAACGACGTCCCGGCGTCGGCGGCGGCAAGCCACGCCTCAAGGAACGCCTTCGCGGCGGAGAAGGCGAGCAGGACGAGACCGCGAGCGAACCCGGTCCACGAGGTGCGCATGAACAGGGCGGCGGCGACCGGCAGGAACACGGTCAGGACGAACGACACCACGCCGGCGAGAGTCGGCGCGAACAGGTAGGTGGGCAGCTCGGGCAGGACAACAGACGGCTCCACGGCCGACCTCCTTGAAAAATCTTGGTGGAAAAGTGGCGGGTAATCGGCCCGACCGCACATAGACAAGAGCAGCGGAGTACAACGGTGGGCGTGACAGACGAGGTCAGGCCCGGCCAGTGGTGGTGCAACACCCACGGTGTCGTCACCCCGCACCGGGGCGGAGTCGTACCCGCCTGCCCGGCCTGCATGGTCATGGTTGTGCAAGCCGTCACCACACCGACCGGCATCATCTGCCGGGAACCGCACCCCGACCGATGCCGCAACGGGCACGGGCTCTCCGCCGGCCGGATGCTGATCGGCTGGGTCGGCTGCCGCTGCAACCCCGAAGGCGGGCACCGGAACTGGACCTGCCGGGAATGTTCTGACGTGCAGTCGTGGCCGCCACACGACCAGGTCGCGAGCCCGCCGTACTTCGGGCCGGGCAAGGACGATACTTGGCGGTCGCGCTAGCGCCGCCCCAAACGACCGTGGTAGCCCCGGCCCCCGCAGCGCTTGCACGGGACCCAGCCGTTGATGTTGACCTCGCCGAGGTGCTCGGACCAGCGGCTGTGGCTGTAACCCCAGACGCGTCCTTTGCCATGGCAGTCCGCGCAGACACCGGTTGCCGTTTCGTACCGAAGCGCCGCTTGGGCGTCTTGCCGGTCGGTAACGACCTTGACCACGATGAGCAGGATCAGCAGCAGTGGTATGCCGCAGAAGAACGCAACCGGGAGCATTGCCGTCAACATCTCCGACAGGGCGTCGGAGACGGGCTCGGGTAGCGAGTCGAACCAGTCCACCCGCCGACTATGGCAACGTACCGACGCGGCATGCGATCGACCGCCAGGTCGGAACAGGGCGATGATCAGGGATGCGGCTTCATAGAAACGGTCCCCCGCCATGTCACATCGCGGCGTACGGTGGCCGCGTGGACGAGATCGCCGATCTGATCGCCTGGCTGCGGTCGTGGCTCGACGTCGACGACCGGCTCGCCCACGACGCCGGCGACTACATCACCTACCTGGACGGGCCCGCCACCCCCGCAGAGGCGCACATGGCCCGGTGGGCGCCGGACCGAACCCTGGACGTGACCGCTGCTGTCCGG